>Ga0123355_10011665_pt1 | contig 13562 bp, 11 predicted proteins | sample TergutEmb28metaG_3_FD_89872 | JGI IMG/M metagenome (GOLD analysis project Ga0123355, IMG submission 89872) | Embiratermes neotenicus P1 segment gut microbial communities from Petit-Saut dam, French Guiana - Emb289 P1 | ecosystem: Host-associated > Arthropoda: Insects > Digestive system > Gut ...
CCAATCCGACATTCCGTCGGCAAGAATTACTATGTATTTCAATGGTATCAACCTCCATATTGTCGCAAAAATGAAACTACAAGCATAGTATATCATACTCGCGAAATGATTGTCAATAAAATTCGCTTGTTGTTGGTATATTTTGCCAAAAACGCGGGTATACTTCTAATATGAAAATTACATAGGAGAGAGGGGTTAAGAATATGCAAGAAATTTTGAATCAAATTGCCGCGGCGAAAGACGACCTCGACACAGCGGTTTGCAACTTCAACCACGCGGTTGAGAAAGATGTTATAGACTACTGGGTTTATCGAATTAAGTCGGCGCAGACGAAATATGATTTTTTGACTAAAGAGCTGCGAAGAGCGGAAAGCGCGAATAAAGCGGGATAGAGTAGGCAGTTAACAATTAACAATGCACAATTAATAATTAAAAAAGGATTTTGCGGCAACCAACGCCGCAAAATCCTTTTTTATGTTAGAAACTTCGTTTGCTGCCTTCGCTTGCAAAATTATTGATTTTATGTTATGATATGAAAAAATCAATTTTAGGAAAAATTAAAAGGAGAGATGTAGTTTGAAAAGGATAGTAAGCTTGCTGTTGGCAATCGTTCTAATGTTAGGAATGGTTGGTATTGCCGTGTCAGCTGAACCTTTTGTTATTACGGGGTTAGAGTGGTCGGGATTGGAATTTGAAATTTATCCCGGTCCTGTGTTGGTGGAGCGTGAAGTCGTTTTCGGCACCGAAAGAATATATATTACAGCTGACATGAACGCTACTATAACAGTTAGTGCGGTGAGAGAACCATCGCCGGGCGCGATATCGGCAAGATTCAATTTTTGGGGAGAATGGTCTCCTTTAGTGTGGTCGCCTCAAACTGGCTGGCAAAGAAGGTCGGCAATTGAGGGCGCAGAATGGGTGGGACCTTTAGCATGGAGACATGGTATTCAAAATATGGTATGGGCTGGAGGCTTCAACGTCAATCTTAGTGCGGAAACCGAGCATAGAGTTGCAAGAGTTGAATTTCTGCCGCCGCCACAACTTTCAGTCAACACATGGTTTTCAATCCACCCACCAAATATAAACACCGCAAACAACACGGTAACATTTGATATACGGAGTTTCGCCGATGATAGTAGCATACTTGTTATGTCGGCGCAATTTGACTCGCTTGGCAGGTTTGCGGGAATTGAGTTAGTTTCGGTTGATATTCCCGCAGATGAATCTCGCACTGCGACAATTGGTTTTAACGATAACTCGCAAATTATGATATGGGAATCGGGTTCAATGCAGCCGATAATTGCGCCGTTTATCCCATAAACCATTTTCAACAGCAATCAAAAATGCTCTCACGCAATCGCGTGGGAGCTTTTTTGTATCTCAAGTTTATATCTCGGATAAATTAAGTTTTTATTACATTTTTTTGTAAACGCTTGACTTGATTTGTCAGTTATTGTAGAATTATAAAATATTGAAATATTTTCTTGGAAAAAAGGGCAAACTGAATTAGGTGGTTTATTTGAAGAAAATCGGAATAATGGGCGGAACGTTTAACCCGATTCATCTCGGACATTTGGCTATTGCGCAAACCGCAATGGAGGAAATGAAGCTTGACCGAGTTTTGTTTATCCCCAACGCTTCGCCGCCTCACAAGGAAATATCAAAGGATGAAATGAGCGGTGAACATCGGATAAATATGGTTAAACTCGCGGTTGAAGATAATTCTAATTTTAAAATATGCACAATCGAGAGCTTCGGCGGTAAACGGGAGTATACCGTAAACACTTTGCGGAACTTGCGTGCGCTTTTTCCAAGTGATGAATTTTACTTTATCGCGGGCAGCGACGCGTTAGTTGGTATGAGCAACTGGAAGTCACCGGGTGAGATATTTGCGCAGTGCCGGGTTGTCGTCACGCACAGGGCGGGTGAGAGCAAGAGCGAGTTTAACCGCGCGGCGGAGAATCTTAGAAACGCATATAACGCAGAGATTTTTGTTATAAATATGCCGCCGCTTGATATATCGTCCACCCAAATTCGCAAAAAAATCGCGGCGGGTGAGAGCGTTAAACACCTCGTTCCCGATAGGGTTGGAAAATATATTTCGGATGAGAAGTTGTATGTATAGCTGCGGACTGCGTTTGCAGACAAATGATATTGTGGGATTAAGGAGGCGATTACTGTGGATTACTTGGAAATCAGAGAAAAGGTGCGGCAGAACGTGTCGGAGACGCGGTTTTTGCACTCGCAAAACGTGTCTGACGTGGCGCGGGAGCTTGCCGCGCACTATCATGCGGATCTTGGCAAAGCTGAAATTGCGGGGATTTTGCATGATTACGCAAAAAATATAAACAAAGAGCAGTCTATTGAAATTTTCAAAAAATTCGGGCTTGTGATTGACGATATAACGCTGAACAATCCCAAGCTGTTGCACGGACCGGTCGGCGCGTGTCTTGCGCAGTATGAGCTTGGCATTGTGGATACTGAGATTCTAGACGCGATATGGTTTCACACAACGGCAAAATCAAATATGAACCTTTTGACCAAAATCGTTTACATAGCGGATTTTATCGAAATAGGCAAACAACAAGAAGGTATTGAAGGCATTCGCGCGTTGGCTTATAAGGATATTGATTCAGCTATAATCGCGGCGTTGAATATTGTGATTTTTAGAACTATTAACAAAGGGTTGCTTGTTCACCCGGATAGCATACACGCCCGAAATTATCTAATTATGGTTTGCGATAAATGAAGATGCGCTTTAGCTTGATTTAGCGCAAACCGGAGGAGTGAAAGGTTATCAAACTCAAGAACCCGGTTAAATTTTGCGCGTTTTTGGCGGCAACGCTGCTTGTGGTTATAGGTGTGTCGTATGCTTTTGACAATATTGCCGCATTATTCGGCGTTCAAATCGGATTTTTTGGTCGGAATGACCCGTTTATGGAAAGAGGGTCGGTAAACTTCCTTATTGTCGGCGTTGACTCGTTTACATTAGCGGATTTGATTATGGTTGCACAATATGATTTTGAAACTGGGAATTTAAATGTTTTGCAAGTTCCCCGTGATACGTATTCCGATACTGACAGATGGGATAAAAAAATCAATTCGGCGTTCGCAATGCGGGGAATTGATACTTTCAAACATGAGGTTACACAAATTACCGGAATTGAAATTGACAGATATATTATTGTTCAACTTAACGGATTCCGAAATATTATCGATGCAATCGGTGGAGTTGAAATGTATGTTCCGATAAGAATGTTTTACACCGACCCGACACCGGGACATGAATTGATTATTGACTTGCAGCGAGGTCAGCAAACTCTCAATGGCGCGCAAGCCGAGATGTTTATGCGGTTTCGGAAGAACGATGACGGCACGGGATATGCCGAGGGAGATATGGGAAGAATGGCAGCGCAGAGGCAGTTTTACGCTGCAGTGATAAATCAGCTTGTCAGCGTTCGCGGGGCGTTGCAGCTTCCGCGGTTGATGGGAATTGTTCAGGAAAATGTTCGAACCAATTTGACCGGTGACGAAATGGTGAGGTACCTCGGCATTGGGCTACGCGCGGATATGGAAAAATTTAATATCATACAACTTCCCGGGCAATCGAGATATATCAGCGGTGTTTCATATTTTATTCACGATGTTGAGCTAACGAGAACAATTATTTACGAATACTTTACGCCGCGCAGGAATAGCAACACTCGGCAAAGTAACGGTGAAGTTAGGATTAACCGCAACAAAAATAGTGCAATTCGATTGGAAATTGTGGACTCAACCGGGGTTGAGATTTACGGTGTTGGAATCGGTGAAACAGTTGCCGAGCTCTTGCGCGACAATGCGTTTGACGTACGAACAGTGCGGGTTTGCGAACCGCGTGAACAAACCCTGTTAGTTGACCGTAATAACAAGCAAGCTTCGGCGGAGATTTTGAAAATCTTGTCGAACCTTGATGTTTGGTTAGAGGCTGACAGGGGTTCAAACTACGATGTGACGGTGTTTTTGGGCGGGGATTTTAGTTTGTAAGGCGCGTTGCAATCCTGTAGGGGCGGATGCCCACATCCGCCCGTAATCGAATTGAATACCACAAGCATACAGTGTCGTCTGCTCATTAAAAAATGGTATATTTTTCGGGACGATGTAGGCATCGTCCCCTACAAGATTTCGTTCATATGCGTTAGGGGATAATCCCGAAATAAAATCAAAGGAGGAGTATATATGAACTTAGCAGAAAAAGTTGCGAACTTGCTCGAAGACAAAAAGGCGCGGGACGTTAAAACCATTGACGTTCAAGGGGTTACAACCGTTGCCGATTATTTCGTAATCGCGAGCGGAAGTTCGAGCTTGCAAGTTAAAGCGTTGTGCGATATTTTGGAGGAAGAACTGGAAAAGGATGGCATACGTCCACGACATATTGAGGGGTATAATGACGCAACTTGGATACTTATGGATTACTTAGACGTAGTTGTTCATATATTTTATTATGAGACTAGAGAAGAGTATACTCTTGAGGAACTATGGAGCAAGGCTCCGCAGCTTGACACATAATCACGCAATCTTCCGCCGAAACTTCGCCAACTAAAATCCTCAACGTATCTTGTATACGCTTGCGGTTTTTCGAGGCTAGTTTCGACGGAATCTCACGCAATTCTGCATCACGATAGGGTTGCGGTATCACGAAAGGAATGGCGGCAAATGTCACACAAGCAAAAATATTATGTTTTGGAAATGTTTCCGTATCCATCGGGGAACTTACATATGGGTCACGTGCGCAACTACTCAATCGGAGATGTTGTCGCGCGATATAAAGCTATGCAAGGGTTCGATGTTTTGCATCCTATGGGGTGGGATTCGTTTGGATTGCCTGCTGAAAACGCGGCGATTCAAAACGGAATACCTCCGGCAGACTGGACATACGCGAATATTGACACAATGCGCGAGCAACTAAAGCAACTCGGATTTTCTTACGATTGGAGCCGTGAGTTCGCAACGTCGAAACCTGATTATTATAAATTCACGCAATGGATGTTTTTACAGCTTTACAACAACAAGTTGGCATACAAAAATAAATCGTTCGTTAATTGGTGCCCGTCTTGCGCGACCGTTCTTGCGAATGAGCAAGTTGTCAATGGTGATTGTGAGCGATGCAAAGCAACGGTTGATAAGAAAGATTTGGAGCAGTGGTTTTTCAAAATTACCGATTACGCGCAAAGATTGCTTGATGATTTGGATAAACTTTCGGGTTGGCCCGACAAAGTGAAATCCATGCAAGCCAATTGGATTGGACGCTCGGAGGGCGCGGAAGTCGCTTTCCGAATTGACGGAACCGATACCGAATTAACGGTGTTCACAACCAGAGCGGATACAATTTTCGGCGTGACATATATGGTTATGGCACCGGAACATCCGATGGTTAAAGAACTTATTGCCGGGTCACCGCAAGAAGCGGAATGTCTTGAGTTTATCAAAAAAGTGCAATCTCAAACAGACATTGACAGAACCGCGACAGACACCGAAAAAGAAGGTGTTTTCACAGGTCACTATATGATAAATCCGCTTAATGGCGAGAAAATCCCGCTGTACTTGGCGAATTATGTGTTGCTTGATTACGGCACCGGCGTTGTTATGGCGGTTCCCGCGCACGATGATAGAGATTTTGAGTTTGCCACAAAATATGAATTGCCGATTATTCCTGTAATCAAACCGCTTGACGGGTCTCAACCTGAATTGCCGTTTCTCTTAGAGGGAACAATGCAAAATTCCGGCGAGTTTGACGGGTTAGGCAGCAGCTTGGCGTTGGACAAGATTTCCGAATATATTGAAACCAAAGGATTCGGCGAGAAGAAAGTGAACTTCCGCTTGCGTGATTGGTTGATTTCCCGGCAACGATATTGGGGTGCGCCCATTCCGATAATTTACTGCGACAAATGCGGAATCGTTCCCGTTCCTGAGAAGGATTTGCCGGTTGCGCTTCCTGAAAATGTGCAATTCAGCGGAAAGGGTAAATCTCCGCTTAGTGAGTGTGCCGATTTCGTTAACTGCAAATGCCCGACTTGCGGCGGAAATGCCGAACGTGAAACCGATACAATGGACACATTCGTTTGTTCATCGTGGTATTTCCTGCGGTATTGTGACCCGCTAAACGCAGACATGCCGTTTTCAAAGGAAAAAGCCGACTATTGGATGGGTGTTGACCAATATATCGGTGGGGTTGAGCATGCGATTTTGCACTTGCTTTACTCGCGGTTTTTCACCAAAGTTATGCGTGATTTGGGGCATTTATCGGTTGACGAGCCGTTCAACAACCTGCTTACCCAAGGAATGGTGCTAAAAGACGGAACCAAGATGTCTAAATCGGTGGGCAACGTCGTAAGCCCCGAAGAAATTATCGAAAAATACGGCGCAGATACGGCGAGGTTGTTCATTCTGTTCGCCGCTCCGCCGGAGCGGGATTTGGAGTGGAACGACGATGCGGTTGAGGGATCTTATCGATTCTTAAAGCGAGTTGAGCGGGCGGTGCACGAACTTAAAGACGCCGCAACAGACCAAAAAATCGTTCAATCCGAGTTGAGCGATGATGAGAAAAAATTGCGCCTGGCGGTTCATTCGAGCATTAAAAAAGTTACTGAGGATATTGAGCGATTCAATTTTAACACGGCAATCAGCAGCATTATGGAAATGGTTAACGAGTTATATCGCTATAAAACCGAGGCAAGCGATTCACTTAACGGAGGGTTAATCCGCGAAACATTAGACAGTATGCTGATTATGCTTATGCCATTCGCGCCGTTTACGGCACAGGAACTGTGGGAAACCCTCGGAAATTCAAGCGATCTACAAACACAGCAGTGGGTTGAATTTGACCCTGCGGCACTTGTGGTATCCGAAGTTGAAGTGGCAGTGCAAATCAACGGAAAAATTAAAGCGAAAATTATGCTTTCGCCAGATATGACCGCGGTTGAAATGCAGGAATTCGCAAAAACGGACGAGAAAATTCAAGCGTTGATTGCGGGCGGTGAGATTGTTAAAATAATCACGGTTCCAAAAAAGCTGATTAATATTGTAATTAAGGGGTAAAATGTAAGCATGAACTTGAACGGAGGGAAACAATGATTCGATTTACTAAAAAGGGAAAAATTAAAATTTTCGTTATTTGCATGCTTATTATCGTGTTGCCCATTGCCGGAATTACATTTGCAATGCGAAGCGGCAATGACGAAAACGGCGGAGGTTATTCGAACATTACAGAGGAAACGTCAACTGCCGTTGAATCATCTTCGAATCGAACACAGAATATGTTCGAATTAACACGTACAATGAGTGTGTTTCACCCTTTGCGTGATGATGATAAACGAATTGTTTACCTTACGTTTGATGATGGCCCGTCGCACAATGTAACGCCTGAGATTTTACGAATCCTGCGGGAACACAACGTCCCCGCCACATTTTTCGTGATTGGATATTTGGTTGAGCAACGCCCTGAAATTATTAGACAAATGATAGATGAGGGACACTCAATCGCCAATCACACGTTTACTCACAATTTTAGACACATATATTCGTCGCCGCAAGCGTTGATTGCCGAAATTGAGAAAACTGAAGCGGCGATAAACGCAGCCCTTGGATTCGAATATCGCAATCGGTTATTCCGATTCCCCGGTGGGTCGCACCCGATACGGCGTGAATTCAAGGAGGCGGTTTTGGATTATGGAATGCAGTTTGTGGATTGGAACGTTGTCGGCAATGATTCGGTTACGTCGCGCCCAATTTCGCCAGAACTGATTTTACAAAACACGCTTCAAACCGTGCGAACCGCCAATGCGATGGGCGAATATCAACTTACTGTGCTGCTTCACGATAATAGCACGAGAACGACAACCGCGCAAGCGCTGCCGATGATTATTGAGCACTTCAAGGCGGAAGGATACGAGTTTAGGACGTTGTGCGAGATGTGACGGGTTATAAAAAGTTAAAGATTTAAGAGGAATATATGAACGAAATATTCGCGGAACTTATAAAACACATCAACGACGGGAATTCGCCCGTCAATGTTAACGGGGTGTCGGACGCTTCTTGCGCGCACCTCGTTTTTTCGATGCCTGCAAAGTCGCACAAACTGGTGGTTTCGCATTCTCACACTTCCGCGCGGAAGCTTTATGACGACTTAAAATTTTTCAGCGGAGATGACGTTCTTTTTTTTCCGAATTCGGAACTTTTATTCTACGATGCTGAGGCGGTGGGGCGAGATATTATCACCGCGCGGCTCGCCGTTTTGGATAGATTACAAACCGCAAAATTGCCGCAAACCGTTGTCACAACCGTTGACGCTCTTTTATCGGTTACTTTTCCGCGTGAGTTGTATCACAAACACACATCCGAAATCAATATTGGCGACGATGTTGACTTGGGCGAGCTTTGTGAACGTCTTGCGATGATTGGTTACGTGCGGGAGGATATGGTTGAGGGAAAAGGACAATTCTCATTGCGCGGCGGGATTTTAGACTTCTTCCCGCACTATTCGGAATTGCCATATCGTTTAGAGTTTTTCGACACCGAAGTTGAGTCTATACGAATGTTTGACGTTGACAGTCAACTAACCGTGCAAAAGATGGAGTCCGCGCGAATCACGCCGGCGGAGGAAATCGTTTTGCAACCTAAAATGCGGCGAAAATTTGAGGAAAACGGATACACGCTCTCTCGTTCGCTTGCGAAATACATTCCATTGATATACGGCGAAAAATTGCCGAGTTTGCTTGATTATCTTGACGAACCAACTGTGTTTTTCGATGAACCTGCGCGAATTTCAGCTGCGGCAGAAAAGCAACAGCGCAACGTTGACGATACAGTTGCCGAAATGCTATTGCGCGAAGTAATCCCGAAATTCGATGGTGAGAAGCGGTACATAAGTAATTACGACGAAATTGCGCAGCGGATTTTGAAATATCCGCTTGTGGGAATGTCTGCATTGTCACACACAACGCCGGATTATGCGCCGAAAAAATTGATAAACATCACGGCGAAATCAATCGGAACATTTCACGGCAAGATGGAGTTCGCCGTGCAGGCGATAAAGTCGTATCAAAAACAGGATTACCGTGTAGTGATTTTGGTGGGCAGCGAGAGCCGCGCTCAAAATTTCGCTCAATCGCTGCGCGATGAGGGAATTACTGCAAGCTATTTACCCGATTTTGCCGAGCTTGCTGAACCGAATGTTGTAACAGTTGTGCCGGGAAGTATCTCGGCAGGGTTTGAATATCCAACGGAGAAAGTTGCCATCATTTGCGATAAGGAGATTTTCGGAATTGTAGGGGCAGACGACGCTGTCCGTCCGCGGCGTCTTAGAGGTCGATTCGGACGAAATAAGGGCAATAAAATCGATTCGTTTACCGACCTTTCGGTGGGCGATTTCGTGGTTCACCAAAATCATGGAATCGGCGAATATTTAGGCATAAAAACCGATACGGTTCTCGGCACCACGCGGGACTATATTCAAATTAAGTACAAAGGCGGAGATATGTTGCTTGTGCCGAGCGAGCAGCTTGACAGAGTTTACAAATACATCGGTAAAGATGGCGCAGCGGTTAAGGTCAATAAGCTCGGCGGAACCGAATGGAACCGCGCGAAACAGCGTGTTCGCGCTGCTTGCAAAGATATGGCGGCAGAGTTGGTTCAGCTTTACGCCGCGCGGGAGAATATCAAAGGAATCGCGTTTTCGCCTGACAATGAGTTTCAACAGCAGTTTGACGATACATTCGAGCATACCGAAACAGACGACCAGTTGATTTCCATTGATGAGGTTAAACGCGATATGCAACGCCGCCGCCCAATGGACAGGCTACTTTGCGGCGATGTTGGATACGGCAAAACTGAGGTTGCGTTGAGGGCGGCTTTTAAGGCAGTGCTGGACGGCTATCAAGTTGCTTACCTTGCGCCTACAACCATTCTTGTGAATCAACATTTCAACACATTCCAACGGAGAATGAAGGAGTTCGCCATTTCGGTTGAGATGCTGTCGCGATTTAGATCGGCGGGCGAGCAAAAGGAGATTTTGCGCAAACTCAAAAGCGGCGAAATCGACATTGTAATCGGAACGCACAGATTACTTTCCAAAGATATCGAGTTCAAAAAACTGGGATTCCTTATAGTTGATGAGGAGCAGCGGTTCGGCGTTGGGCATAAAGAACGTATCAAAGAAATTCGAAAAGAGATCGATGTTTTAACCCTGTCCGCAACTCCAATTCCGCGTACGTTGCATATGTCAATGGTGGGAATTCGCGATATGAGCGTGATTCATCAACCGCCTAAAGACCGTTATCCCGTTGGAACATACGTTCTTGAGTATGACGAACAGGTCGTCAAAGATGCCATTGCCCGGGAAATCGAGCGGGGCGGGCAGGTGTTTTACTTATCCAACCGAGTAAGCGGAATTTTCCGCGTTGCAACACGAATCGCCGAGCTTGTGCCGGGAATCCGCGTTGGAGTCGGGCATGGAAAGATGTCGGAGCGGGAACTTGAGAACATTATGATGGATTTGCACGATGGAAACATCGACGTTTTGGTTTGCACAACCATTATCGAAACCGGGCTTGACGTGCCGAATGTCAACACTATAATTATTGAAGATGCCGATAGAATGGGGCTTTCGCAGTTATATCAGCTGCGCGGGCGGGTTGGGCGAAGCAATCGTTTGGCGTATGCTTATCTTACCTTTCAGCGGGATAAAATCCTGTCCGAAGTTGCGGAGAAACGGTTGCGCGCGATTCGAGAGTTTACCGAGTTCGGAAGCGGATTTAAAATCGCGTTGCGTGACCTTGAGATACGCGGTGCGGGAAATATTATAGGAAGCGAACAACACGGACATATGGATGCGGTTGGGTACGATTTATACTGCAAACTGCTTGGCGAGGCAACAGCCGAGGCTCGTGGAATTACGCCCGAAACCAATGCCGACACACAGGTGAATATTACGGTTAATGCTTATATTCCCGAAAAATATATAACATCGCACCATTTGAGAATTTCAGCATACAAGCGGATTGCCATAATTGAAACCGAGCAGGATTTGGAGGATACGTTAGACGAGCTGCGCGACCGATTCGGCGAAACTCCGGCGGCGGTTCGAAATTTGGCGCAGGTTGCGCTTATTAAAAATATCGCGTCGAGATCGAAAATTACCGAGGTTTTGTGCAAGCCAAACGAGATAATTTTCAACTTTTCACCGGAAAATCCGCCTGATATGCAAAAAATTGTGAATTTTATAGAAAAATTTCCGCTTAAATTGGAATTAAATATTAAAGCGCAACGCCCGAATTTCCGTTATAAAATCGCACGTACGAAACAAAATGACGAAGAATATATTAATAAAATAAAAAATTTTTTAAAAAAGGCTTTTCAAATGGAAGATAATAGTGTATAATGGAGCGTAAAGGCATAGGAAACGTTCTGCCTGGAATTTGAAATTTATTATTTAATATCATTGGGGGTTTTTCAAGTGAAGAAGAGAGTAAGCAAAAGAATTATTGCAATAGCGGCAACAGCTGCTATGATTGCGGCAAGTTTGGTTTTGACAGGCTGCGGCGGCAACCCGACGGTTGCGCGGGTTACTGTTAACGGCACTAACTTTAACGTAACAGCTGATGATGTAAGAGTTTATGTTCCGCAAGCGGAGCATGCATTGATGATGGAATATTTCAACGAGTTCCCGGGAGATGCGTTTGTTGACTATGAGCGGGAGTTTGAAGACGGGCGAACATTTGCGAGAATGATTCGTGAAGAAGCAGCGCGAACTGCGGCGATTCAAGTGTTTTTTGGGCAAACGGCGCGCGATATGGGGATTTCCCTTAGCCGTGAAGACCGAGACATGGTAAACCAACAAATTGAAATGATTCGTATGCAGCTTAACACTCCGGACAATCCGAGAGGATTTGTTGAAGAACTTGAGCTTGCAGGCTTCCGTAATGAGCGGCATTTGGCAAACTATTTTGATGCTCAGCAATTGATAGGACATGTTCTCGAGGCGATAGTTGACAACCCTGAAGAATTGGCGCGTTTTACTGAAGGTGCAGAAGCGGAAGAGGGCAGCGCAAATGAAAGAGCAAGCGCGATTTTAGAGAGAATCAACGCAGGCGAAGATTTTGTTGAATTGATGAATACTTACAGCGAAGACCCGGGATTAGCATCATTCCCGGACGGATACACATTCGGGCCGTTTGAAATGGTTCCTGAATTTGAACAAGCAACTCGTGAGCTTGCAATCGGTGAAGTTAGCGGTCTTGTCAGAACAACCCACGGATATCATATTGTTATGCGTATTGAGCCGGATATCACACAAATGATGCGTCCGCCTGCGGAAGATGGCGACGAGGAATTGTTCGGAGCGATGCATATTTTGATTCAAGATGCGGGCGGTTCTGAGCGTGACGCTATGATGCACACTGTTTTTGATGCATTTCAGCAAAAAGTTGAGGATGCGGAGTTTGAATTTTTGGGAGCGCTTGATAACATCCCCGTGCCGTTGATTCCTGTTGACCCGCCGCCGGATGTGGATCTTCCTCCGGTTCCGGATCTTGAAGAAGATGAAGATGATGACGACGAAGACGAAAATGGCAATGGTGATGATGACGACGAAGACGAAAATGGCAATGGTGATGATGAAGACGAAGACGAAGATGAAGAAGATGATGAAGACGACGAGTAATATCGCATTGATTAACTAAACAAACGCGGCATAGCAAAGGCTATGCCGCGTTTTTCATATAACACATAAATTGCCGCGCTAATTAAACTTGTTCATCGCCGATTGAATTCCATTTTTCACAATTTCATCAACGGCATCGGTTGCGGTGTTAAACGTTGAAGCAAGAACGTCAAGCTCTGCTTTGGTGAACTTACCCAAAACGTAATCGGCTGTATTGAAATCATCGTGCCTATTCGCGCCGATTCCAATTCGAACGCGGCAAAAATTTTCGCCAACATGAGAAATTATGCTCTTAATTCCATTGTGTCCGCCCGCGCCGCCGCTCGGACGGAGACGGATTTTGCCAAGCGGCAAATCGATGTCATCGTATATTACAATGACATTGTCAACCTCGATTTTGTAAAACTTCACAAGCGCGGCAACGCTCTCACCGCTGAGATTCATAAATGTTTGAGGTTTCACAAGCACGGCTTTTTTGCCTGCGATTTTGACATCACAAATTAGTGCGCGCGATTTTGATTTAAATGAACCGCTCGCTCCGCGTCCGGAAATGCGTGACAATATGCCTTTTTTAGGCGCGTCGCTCCCGGGTTGCGCCGCCAAAGCATCAATAACGTCAAACCCGATGTTATGACGTGTGTTTGCGTATTTTGTTCCGGGATTACCAAGACCAACGATTAGATACATAATGAAGCTCCTTCATTTTCGCAGTATTGAATGATGCGTTAAGTATATCACTTATCTCGCTCCTTTGTCAATAAAACGAGAAAATTCGCAAGGCTTTACTATTCTTTTCTATTGACAACACCTTCTAAAACTGCTATAATAAATTCTAATAGTGTACATATTATAGTGTACAATATAA
>Ga0123355_10011666_pt1 | contig 13561 bp, 7 predicted proteins | sample TergutEmb28metaG_3_FD_89872 | JGI IMG/M metagenome (GOLD analysis project Ga0123355, IMG submission 89872) | Embiratermes neotenicus P1 segment gut microbial communities from Petit-Saut dam, French Guiana - Emb289 P1 | ecosystem: Host-associated > Arthropoda: Insects > Digestive system > Gut ...
GCAGGGGGAAAAATTTTTCCCCCATTTTCCCCGCCGCCCCCGCGGCCCACCCAGATACCGATGTTTTTCCACCCCCCCCCCCCCCCCCAGTTAAAACAACCTTTGCATGTAGGTGGTAACGTGTTTATGGCGCGGTGCTTATTTAAACAAGGGGGCAAGTTACCTGTTTTAGGTTGTATTTAAAGTAGTTAAAGTGGTCTAACTGTGTTATACATACCGAAAATTGTGTCTCTTGACCCCATGCTTCATTTAACAGCGCTCGCCACACACTGCATGCTGCAGTGGAACAGATGATACAACGTATGTGTAGAAGGATTTGTAGATTTTCTTTTGAGCGGTATTTATTCTGTAGTCTGTGTCTGCATATTTTATTTCCTGTATACCAGGGTCATACTGGCATATTGCCACTGATTTTGAACTACCACTTCCGCCACGGAAAAACGGTCCTTGAGTCTAGAGTTACTGTTCAGTACACGTTAATGTTTTACCTGTAATGCTTCAGTTTTTGGGTGCATTTGCAAAATTGCGTAAAGCGATCATTTGCTTCGTCATGTCCGCCTGTCTGTCCATCCTCGTGGAACAACTCGGCTTCCAATGGATGGATTGGCATGAAATTGATTTTTGAGCATTTTTCGAAAATCTGTCGAGAAAATTCAAGTTACATTAAACTCTGACAAGCATAGCAGGGACTTTGCAATAAGACCAGTATACATTTTTTTATCATTATTAGTATGAATATGAGTAACAGGCGAAATGTTTCAGACAAGTTTTGGAGAAAATCAAAACACACATTTTATGTTCAATAACGTTTTCTGAAAATCATTCCGTTTATGAGATCATATGGAAAAACATGGCAGAGCCAGACAGACTGCAGATGACAATATACGTGTAATACAACACTTTGCATGCTGGGTACCTAAGGCTACAGACCCACACTGTGAACGTGTAATACTTTATGCTTTTCCTCGGCAACAATGTTTTCGCAAGCTTGCCTCGGTGTTACATTTATTCGTATATTGTCTGTCTTGGTCACTAAATATTGCAAGTCTTCGACTTAAATTTCGCACCATCATCAGTCGTGCAGTTTTTTAAGACGTGGCTCATCCTTCTGAATGATGGATGTGAAAATGTCTGTGAGCAGTAGGCAGTTCAGCCGTGCTTTAGATTTGTTTTCATTATTTGGTTTCGGGCATAATTGATCAAATAAGATTTCCAGGTGTGAATAGTTTCCTTCAGCGTGTCGGAAACTGGTGGACGAGAGATGATGTTTCTGTCAAGAGTCCCATCCTCTCAGTATCAGGCAGGTTAGAAATTTATCAGAAAGACTGAATTCTCATCAGTTTTTCTTTGAAAGGGCAAAAATCGATCAAATAAAAATCCCAGTTATCGCGCATACTGATTCTTGGAGGTACTTCGAACTGGAACTGTTTTATTAGGTAATAAGAAATTACTCACAGGGGACGGTAGTTGTTCATATCGGGTTATATCTGTCGATCAGGATTGTCTTTTGTTTCTTTCCGTTGTGTCTCGGTAAGGTTCCGTCGGTTTTCTGTACATAAACTTGAGAACTGTGAATAATATCCCCTTAATGTTACATACCGTTATTTATTGCCTTTAGCATAGTGTTGAGTGGTGGGTTATAGATAAACTTCTTAACAGTTCGAGCGTTGAAAATAAAATATACCCACGCATTCATCGAGACGTTCTTTACGTTCAAATTATTACACCACAGTGGTCATTTCCTCCAGAGTTAGGCCTATTTCTAAATATTGGGCAGTACGTATCCTTTCAGATAATCCAACTAACTGAGCAAGTTTTCCGCGCGTGTCCACCCTCGCACGCACGCACCCGCACCTACATACACGAAGTTATATAATCGTGAGCATTTTATACATCGTAATATGGAATTATAGCGTTTCATAGCCTCGTTGAAAAGCTATTACAAACATTAAGAGCAACTATAAATTCCTCGTGAGATTTTAGGTTCTCCCAGCGTTGATTATGTAGGTTTTCTTCTGGGATGTGATGCCGTTTATTTTGGTAGATGGATACAACCATTTCGGAGGAATCTGGTGCTGTAAGCTTTTAGAGTATAACATTAGTTTGGCGGTAGCAGGTTTTTCCTAAATGTAGTGATAAACTACACGGCGTCACGTCGCGTAAGGCAGTAATCTCCCTGGCGTCTGTACGACATCCTCGCGATTGTCTGGGCTGTGACAGGCCAAGATACAGTATATTCAGCGTCTACGATCTGTTTAAGACCTGGGATCACAGTCACTTTTTTCGCCTGGTTTATAGGCTTGTGCGACGGTACGTCATTGATACTTTGTGGCAGTTCTTTAAAAAAGTGGTTGTCAGGATTCCGTATCACTGACGCCAGTAATTTTCTTCAACGGTTTGAAGACTCAAGTTAATCTAGATTGCATTTAGAAATTCATTTCCTACCTCGCAGAGAATAGACTGGGTCTACATTCTGAAGGCTAATCTGTTAGTTTTGTTTAGGGAAATTGTTTATTACGGGAACCACACGAGAGACATAAATACACTCTTGGCAGACTGCAGAGATTTTAAGTGTTTACACTCTTCTGAGGGAAGTATGCGGACCTAACGGGGAGGAAATTATAGGAGACTGACGAAAATTTCATAATGAAGAGCTTGTTAATTTGTACCCCGCGCCGTATGTTATTAGGAAGATGAATTGAAATAATGTGAGATGGACGGGGCATGTAGCACGCATGGAAGCGGAGCCGGGTATAAAAAGTTCTGGTTGGAAAACCTGAAGGGAATAGATCACGCACTGACATAGTCATACTACACTAGAGTGATAATATTAAAATTGATGTTTATCAGGATGGGAGGGTGTGGTCTGGGTTCATTTGGTTAAGAATAAGTGACATGGCGGGCTGTTGTGAATATAGTAATCCACGTTCGGGTTTCATAATATGCAAGGAATTTCTTGACCATTAGAGGAAATATTGGTTTCTGTAGGAGAAAGCTCCGAGGAGTTAGGCCGGCAGTAACTACCGTGCATTATACGGGATTATTACGAAACCTTTTCCTCAGACCGCACAAAATTCATCGCTTCACGGATGGTTGGGAGCCTCTGGTTTACACGGAATTCTAAAGGACGCGATTCACAGCGACTTGCCCCGGTATTTTGACGTCCATTTTAAGTAGTAAATGAACATTTTAAACATAAGAACCGCATAGGTGACAGTCCTGTCTTTCAGTTTTTTTTCGTGACTTGTCCTTGTATTGAGGCATATGAATTGCACTCACGTGGCTCATAATACGAGTTGCATTGGGTGGCTTTTGTCAACACGGTAATTAATCTTGGATGCCTTAAATGCAAGGAGTTTCTTGCAAGCTGAGCTGTTATCATCGGCCTTTCAGGAAGGATTTTGCTCCATGTAGTTTGATAATTGGTAGCAAAGCATATGAATTGTTTGGAAGGAAGGAATGAGTTATACACTGAAAACATTGGAAGAAACTTATGTTGTATGGGACGGGGTAGCTCAGGCAGTTAAAAGTTGGTGTATATCCTAGGTTCTCTTTCCTTCCTGGGCAGAGGTTATGCTCTTTGCTGTCACAACAACAGGTTCTGAGGTCCACCTATACTTCACCAGTGAGCATCTGAGACTGCGTTCTTGGAGATGCAGTATCCAGTTCGTGAAGCTGGCCACAGGTTCCATTTATTACCGAGATTTAGAATGTGTGGGACATTTTCTCCACTTACCTATACGCGTCGCGGTGTGATGCCTAGAAATTAGGCCTAGGTAACTTGGTAAATACCAACGTTTCTGATAGACCTGCTGCGTCCGTCTTCGTAGAAGAAGAGCACGAAGCAGACTTAACCTCTATGCCCTGAAGATGGAGGCCACAGTCTTTTTCGAAACGTTATGTCTTCCGAACTGCTTGGCATCACAAACCAGAATTCTCTAATTTTAATCTCCGTGAGACATCAAATCTCGCACTGTTGATTAATCCATGTTAAACAGACCCAGTTGTAACTTTTACGAATTAAGCGTTTAACCTAGTCAGCATACGTATAATTATGGGTATTTGTAAATTTTCCGGATGTACCGCGTATCAACAGATTACTGAGAACGTCAGAGCTGCATTCGTCATTACTTGGCAGAATGACAGGACTCCCAGTTCGAATCGTACGTATTTTGCGTTGACGTAAATTCTGAAGAATCATAAATTATGTTGAGCTTTGTTGATTTGTCTTATCATCTTGGATCCAAGGCGTGCGCTATTCTTTAAATGCAGATTCTGCGCAGGCATTGGTTGTTTACTGACATGGACCATGAAGTAGACACCGGGAGCCGATGAAAATGTATGGCCGCGATGGGAAAGAGTGAAAGAGGGCGAGATGCATATCTAGCTTCATAAGTAGTATTCTGAATCAAACGTCATCACCAGTGCGATCGAATAGATGATGATGAAATGGTGGGTCATGTAACACGCACGGGTGAGATGGGGAATAGTTTCACAAAGTTGGTCGGCCAACGTGAAGGGAAGAGACTGGAAGATTTTATTACACTTGAGTAGTGAGCCAATAAATGCACACTGATAAAATATGCTTTATCATGTATTCTTAATCACCTACATGTTTCGGTCGCATTTGCGACCATCGTCAGGGTGGTTTACAAGAATATTGATAAGTATAAACAAATTACCAAATTTCGTAAGTTGATGTTACAGTGATTATATCAAGCCACCCCTGTGGTTGTAAAGTGTCGGATTGTGTATTGTTAAAAACGGATAAAATGTACATTATTGTTAAAAACAAAATTAGATGTGTTTATGTTGTTTGTTAATTGCATGTAGTTGGTATACGCTCTGTTAAATGAGTAGAGATGTGTACGTGTACAGGGTTACGACTGTTTGAAAGACTTATGTGTAGATAGCAGTGTACAAGAAATACGATGGGGAGAGGATGTGTGGACTAGATTAAGTTGGCTGGTGACGGGTACCAATGGCAGCATCTTTGCGAAGACGAATGGACTTTCGGGTCCAGTACACGGCGTATGAAGTTTGTTGTCTAGCTCAGAAACTCTTAGTTTCTCAAGAAGAATTCTGCTGCATGTCTGCGTCGATGACATCCCGTTGTGATATATGACCAGCAGAAAGAAAGCACAGGCCGACCGTCACAACTAATTCCTCTGATAAAGAATTTTAACTGATGGTTTGTATTTCTTGTCTTAGCTCCGTGTAGTTAGATCATACAGGATCAACAGATGCGAAGAAATATCCCGATACGGGTTGTAGCTTCAGCTGCTGTAAAGGCTGTATAAATTCTTGATTAAAAAGACCGGATGTAATCATTGCGAGGCCTTTACAACTTAGGTAGACCTACAACCTTGCCCTGATCTAGCTGTACTCGTGTGCTCCCAGTCTGCGTGTTTAAATGCGGCTACCGGAATCGTTATATTAACGCTATCTAATTGTCGTTAGCTTAATCGTTTGGGGAACGCTATCTGTGTATACGCATATTCGTCGTCGTGTTGCTTGAGAAGTGCTTCTTTACTGTTTTTATGCAAGTTCGTAGTGTGTAGTAGCCTACAGGGAATGTCCATGACCTGGGACAGCATACTGTGTAGGATCTTGACGAGCTGTACAAACAAGCAACAATCTTCACCGTTCGTGGAAATTTTGCGCATGACTCTTAAGGCATGTGAAATAAGAAGCAAAGCCGTAGTTGCTGCACCAGACACTAGTCACATGTTCCACATTTTCTATAAAAAGTTTATGAAACCATATACGTAGCTATAACGTGGTTTTGATGTGACAGTGTAAACGTTACATATTAACGCTGACTGAGGTACGAGCTAGGGTGGCAACAGTTTTGATATTGGTGAATTTATGGATATTGTAGTGCGAATGGTCGTTGTGGTACCTAATGCTATTGGTTAATGTTCGACGATCGAACAAGCCGGCACTTAACGTTATCGCTTGTATTCGGAAGTAAGGTTCTCGATTCTGCCACTCGGTCCTAATTTGGACGATTCTGGTGTATTCTAGGTTTTCTTGACACTCTAGGGGAATACTGAGATTGGCATACATCACTGCTGCCGTTTTACAAACATTTTACCCACTTGCGATTCATTATCGTCAGTCCATCTTACCCGGCAGGAGGTCCACCCCAGAGGCATCGTAGAAAACTGGTTCTTTGTTTAACAACCCCGTTTTGACTGAGATGTTGCATGCTGTCGAATGGGATTTTGAGACCAAGAATTGTCAGTAAGAAAGGGATCGGAAGAGTCGGTTGTGGCACGTTGAAAGATAACTATTCCGGATACTTGCGTGCATAATCTTCATGACGGAAACAGCCACCTGGAATTGTCTGCAGGGCCGGATCAAGGCGAGTACAGACTGGCTACTTTGCGAATACACAGGTCCTCTGCAGGCGAATGTCAGTAGAGTTGACTTACAGAACCTTGAAGCAGTACCACTGAAATCTATATTCATCGTTGTATAGCTCATTCTAGGTCAGTTTTAGCCCCATAAGTAACCGTGTTAGAATCACTGAATCCGTTTCATTTTGAAATTAATCACGTTTAATGTATTAAGTCATTTCATTTCACGAAAAGGCATATAGCCCGAAGGAGTGGCCTGAGTCTGTGAATGGCTAAGTATTCCAAAAGTAGAGTTTTACATTTTTTGTTTGAAGTCGAATTCTTAGCAACCGTATAAGACGATTAGCACGAAGAACAGCTAGTATCAGATTTTTAACACCCCAAGTCACAACTACCGTGACGTTGGCCTTTGTGCGAGAAACGTCAAGTTCATGTAAATTATGTTTAAAGATTAATCTGTACCTTACAGACAGAACGCTGCGTTTTCATTGTAAGGACCAATTGGATATTGCTGGTTAGAGAAGTAATGTCTGCTTGTTATACTTATCATATGAAACAAAAATATATTCTTTGGGGAAACTGTAGGCTTTTTTGGTATGAAATCAGGTAAGTACATATCATAGTCATTTCCCTTTGAAAGGCTAGTCACGAAGGAAGTGTATTCACTCACAGTCAGAACCAATTTGTAAGCCGGAAAGTTAATTGTACATTATGTTGACGTCATTGGTGGAACTAGGAAGGTGTAAATATTTGATGTCGTAGGTAGGAAGGACTCTGTTCTAATTTCTTTGTTAACCATTTCGTTAATAAACCCTGTGGGCCGTAGGAACTCTGGCTGCGAAGAGGCTATACATTTCTTCGACATGCGACGTAGTCCTATGAAAACTGGATGTTTTGTCCAAACGCGTAATACCGATAGAATATTTAACTGCAACATTAAGTTCGTGTGAAAGAGAAATAATATATCGCATAGTGATGTTAAATTCACACCAATTCCCTTATGTTGTGTTAGAAGAAACTAGTATTGGGAACACAGTTTGTAGTATGTGACGCCGTGTAATTTAGTAGATACGTGGCAACGTTACGGAGCAACTCGTTTATCAAATTATGTTGTCGCATCTCAGAAGACTATATGACTTGTACAGTACAGGTTTCTCAAATAGTGTTTTCGTTTTAGCCCTGGTAGGCTAAATGTTTGGCGTATTGCTCGACTTTTTACTCGAAATAACTGTATGCATCTAAAATGTCTCCATTGAAAGCAAGTAATGCGTTTTCTTTGATTGAGAAGACAGCTTTTAGCCATGGTAGGTAGCAGGGAATATACTGAATGAGCAGTCGCTGACGCCTGACAAGAAATAGTCTGCCATGAAGGCATGTTACGATATGTTACCTAGGGTCTAGGATAGCGGGCTGTCGTGATGCAGTAATAGACATGCTGGTTCCTTACGGGGTGGAGGATTTCGTGGCTAACTGAGCTGCTGTTAGTCATTGAAGGACTCAGCTGAGTAGATGTAGTTAAAATGTCTATATACAAATAAAATATTTTGATACGCACGAATCTGCCGGGGAACATCTTGAATTTGTGCACTGGGAACATCTAAATTTGAACATAGGCATACATTAGAGTAAACCCCTAAAACTCATCACAGGTTGTCTGCGTATGTTTACGAGTACAAATAACTGCTTGTGTGTCCATCGAGTGAATGGTTTTGATTTTCGTCCGGCGGTGATATGAAGCCTTAAAACGGGATAACTTAACTCGTCCAGAATTTTTAAGAAGTCATAAAACTATGCAAGTGAAATAATTTTTGGCGAGTTTGTAAAAAAGAAAGTGAGTAAATACACCTCCTTACATAACATACCAAGAAACGCTCAACTAATTTGTATGAAATTTTGTACTGGAGAATTATACAAAAATTTGTCGACACATTCGAAGTTTGATTAGTGGGACGAAGAAGGATTTGCATTTCTGCGCGAGCCCTGAGCATAACCAGCTAAATATTTATCGGAGCTAAGAATAATATGGATAAAATGTGTAGATAACCAGGGAGGAAATGCCCACAGAGCGTAACAGTTCTTGCGCTTTCGCTGTGTTCTTGCCCTTAAACGTTAAATTAGTGAATACTTTACGGGAAAACACCGAGAATTTTGACATACACCGCAAGATTTCCCTTTATCTTGGCAACAGAACCACGACAGAGATACCCTTAGCGGGCGGATTTAAAATCAGTACCTCTCAAAAAGTCGATACTCGACATTACAGTCGATCCTGCCCGATGGTCAACTGTTTCTTCAGCCTCAGCTCGTATATCACAGAGTACACATTCTGATTTAGAACAACTTTTTCGGCCTGAGTGCGTACATCACAGAGAACACGTTCTCTTTATTATAAACATCAGTCATGGCGAGAGAGAAACGTGAGTCTTTGATGTAGAGTGTCTGTTATTTTTGCTTTGTCCGAATTTAACCCAAATCTAAATGCTTGGACAAATTTTAATAAAAATTCATATCGTGAAATTTCTAAAAAATCCGCTTGTTGAGAGTCGCCCTAATAATACGAACAGACAGACTTGAAGCTCTTAATTGGCTTTCGCTAGCAAGCACGCATAGAAGTAACACATTTAATTTTCATTTGCCTTTATTCACTGCCATCAAGACTAGGTGACTATGAGTAAAATTTTTGTCACCCTAGAACAGGCCACGAAGGCCCAGGGGAGGAGTAGAGGTGTTGCTCTACTCTTTCCTTAAACTCGGCGATAGATGGCGTTGTTTGGTCAACGCCACGCCCCGGCCGCTTTACCCCGGGAAAGACCCGGTACCCATTATATAGGAGGCTAAGTGGTCCACAGGGCTGGTCTGAACGGGTGCGAAAAATCACGCCACCACCGAGATTCGATCCTTGGACAGTCCAGCCCGTAGCGAGTCGCTGACCTTTATGAGTAGTGAAGTTTTTTAGTATGTAATTTTAATTGGCGCGTTACATCATTCTTACCTTAAACGTTTTCGGAATCAGGTCATGTCGAAAGAAACAAAACTATTTCTTTTAGGGAGTACGTCCGTTCAAGAGGATAATTAGTGGCTAGTAATGGGGAAGTGACTGGTTCAAATCTTGGCTTGTAATCCGACTGTTCTGACGAATGCTTTTTGTTGTTATACTTCGATGCTTTAGGTGGCACATTCTCGGATAAACGTCGAAGTAATCGAACACCACTACCTTTTAAGATCTTTTCGATTAATTATTTATTATCACCCTACGGTTAGATTCTGTGGACGGTGAGCTGCAGATAGCGTTGTTAACATTAAACGGCAGGCAATATAAAAATTTTTGTTTACTGAAAGTAAGAGACCAAGTTTCACACTCGTAGAGAGCAACAGGCAAACCCACCATGGTTTGGTGACCGTTATTTTGTCTTGTATTAAATTATGCATGTGCATGTCGAAAACAATGTGTCGAGCATTGAGACCGGTTTCATTTACCGATTTTTAACGAAGAGTCGTTGTCGAGCAAATTGTCAAGAGCATAAGTTTCCCGAAAAACCGACACGACTGGGCACGACACGAAACAAAAAAAAAAAAATGAAACTTGTCCGACAGCTTTGAATGTGATGTGCCAACCACCTGCACCGGATGTCAACAGAATCCGTTTACTAGCTTCCAACTTAGACCTTGTGGACGGATAGACACGTCTTCCGCATTATGTGTCAATTCTGTGCCCTTGGCGCAACGTGTGCATACCAAATCAGTTCCTGTCTCTATGAAAATATTACTTGTCTGTTACAAAGATTGGTCGCGAAATTGTATTCAAGAAATCTGGGCTTGTGGGTCTAGATTTAAAAAAAAAAAGGGTATAAATCGGTAAATATACCATGTGAACGAAATGTGACAACAGCCTTGTTAGAAGAGGTGGGATTTCAAGGTAAGCGCTTTGCTTTAAAGAAATAACTGTACTTGGTGAGATTTAGCAGTTATTTACAGAGTGCCTACATGTCAAGAATGGCACGATAAAATATTTGTTCACAGATTTTTCTTAGACGAGTTTACATTACCAGTTGACGTGAAAAAGTCACGTACTGTACGAAATGCCGATCCTTTACGTTTGCACGTCTTCGAGACTGCATGGCCTACATGACTTTGCTAATCTGTGTGTACACTCGAGGTGCTGATAATTCAAAAGTACAGGGTCCGGCAGAAATACCTGACGATTTGGTAACACAGCTGTGAGTGGAATCGTTGGCGTGGGAGATTTGTCCTTGAGCGCCCTTTTAGCGAGACTCAAAGCATTTCAGTTGCCATGGAGCTCTGGTCTGTAGAGCATCGGGCTTTCGCTGTGGAGACGTATTTCTAAAACAACGATTCTGTCGTCGTGACTCAGCGGATATTTCGTCGGCACTTCAGTATTCATCGGAACGACAGTGTCCATAGTCGCCATACTGTACTGTTGTGGGCGAGAAACAGCGTCTGCCGAAAAAAGAAAACCTCCAGGAAGAAAGCCTTCACTTAGAACTCCTGCGAACATCGAACGATTGCGTCAGGCTTTTGTCACAAGTCCTGCGCGATCAGCAAGCAGAAATGCCATTGCATTAAGAATGTCTGATCGTACGGTGCGCCGAATATTGTTTGAGGACTTAAATTTCCATCCTTACAAAATGGTTATGGTTCAAGCAATAAATGATCAAGGCACTGTAAATCGAAAAACTCTTTGTGAGGTTCTGTTGAACGCTCCGGATAACGACGACCTTAACCACGTTCTCATGACGGATGAAGCAAATTTTCATCTTTGTGGCAATGTAAATTCTTAGAACTATCGCTACTGGGCAACCGAGAACCCTCGCGATATTTACCAGAAACCTTTGCATTCTGGGAAGGTTATTGTTTGGTGTGGTGTAGTGTAACGTCTTTTGGGGTGATTGACCCATTTTTCTTCGAAGACGAAGCAGGCAGGGCAGTAACGGTAAATTCAGCCCGCCACACTGAAATGCTTCGCACATTTCTGGAACCGGAGTTGCAGAGACTTGGTGATGAAACCCAGAATCTCTGGTTTCAGCAAGACGGGGCAACGGCTCACACTGCGAGGACTGCAATGCGAGTCCTCAACGAGATGTTCTTAGCTCGCGTGATCTCACTAAGAGGGAATACTGAATGGCCTGCAAGATCGCCCGATCTCAGCGCTTGCGACTCCTTTCTCCTAATGATATCTCAAGAGCAAGGTGTACGAAAAGAAACCAAGGACAACTGCGGACTTGAAACAGAACATCAGGGACGAAGTGGCAGCAGTTTCTCCCACCATGCTGCAACGAGTGATGCAGAACTTCCAGAAACGCTTACGGGAATGTGTTGAAAAGAAGGGACGCCACCTCACATACACTATATTCAGGAAATGAATATGGTAATTAAAATACTTCGAGATAAAAATAATTTTAGTAATAAATTCACATAAAAAGATAGTATACTGTTCATTTTATTTTAACTTAAAAATCGTCAGGTTTTTCTGCCGTGCCCTGTATTAGTACTGTAGTGTAGACTATAATGACGGAATGAAGTAGGTGCCTGCGGGCTAGAAGACGTTCGATCCCTGACGGAGGAAGGGGTTTTCTCTCCGACTGTTTGTCCGGAATGTTTCTGGGTCGCATGGAACCTCGTAATCTGGCTCAGTATTTCTTTCAACGCTCCGCGTGTAGTCTGCAACCAAGGACTGGTCCTTGCGGTGGTGACAGTGTGTTATCGGGCAGGAGCTGTGTTTATTTATGCATGGTTTTTGTGACGACAGTGCCAGGATTGTGTAGCTGGTATTCCGTCGTAGGGTACGCGTTGAACAACCAAGGAGTCGTGGTTGGATTCCCCACAGGGGCAGGAGATTTTTAAGTGTCGAGCCAGTCAGTTGGGCCCAACTAGCTTGTTTTACATTGGGTACAGAGGGCTCTTTTTCCTTGAGCTGGAACGCGAAGCTGACCACTCGGCTACATCTACGGCCGAGGTTAAAAATGGGCAGGGTTTTACCTACACTCCTCCATATGCCTTCATGGCTTGTACGGTGACAAATTTATCCATGTCGTATTTGACAACACTGTCTTTAGCTCGTACTTTTTTCAAATGGTAGGACGACTAGAATAATCAATTGGGAAGGAAGTGATAGGAAGCAGTCGTGGCTCTGCAGACATTTGTGTCAATGAAAACTACAAAAGACCTCAAAATCGCCTTTGAAAATTGGCCATATGAAGGAGGTTTCAGACATTTCGGAGGCAGCAGGTTTCTCCGAAACTTCGGTGAATTTGTATCAGTACATGGCATTACATCCCAGAAGCCACTAATGTTCGTAGTCACCGCTGTGAGAGCCCCAGCTCTCACACTAGAGAACAAATGCGTATGCAGTGGTTACAGAGGGCCGTTTCTAAGGTGTTAAAGAAGCTGGGGCGTGGACTTTAGCACTCACATGTAGCTGTGGATCCATATCTCCCCATAAGTTTAGGACGATGCGTGACTTTAAAAAGGAAAATTTTTCGTGTCTATGCCATGAAGGTATACTACAGGGAGTAGATGGATTGGTGCACTCATTCTTAACCTCGGCGCTATATGGAGGTGAGAAATTTCACGTCGCGGCTGCTTTATTCCGGGGAAATATTCCCGGTACCAATTGAATAGGAGGCTGGGAACTCTGGAGAAGAGAAAATCTCTTGCCCCTACCAAGATTTGAACCTCGGACCTTGCAGACCGTAGCTTAGTCGCTATACCGACCACGCTACCCTGGATGCTGCTTGAGCAACTTTCACATTTATGTAACATTTCGCACGGAAAGTGGGGTAAAACTGTCCCAGTTATTACTAAGCACCGCTCCGTGATGGGTGGACGTAAAGCTCTACGTATTCTCAGCCTCGGTCCTAGATGGAGGCGTGTTCAGCTCTGGCTGCATGAAAGAATTCCCGGTACTCTTTGGATAGTAGCTGAGCTGGCTCCAGAGACGGCCTGGACGTGTTGGCGAAGAGGGAAATCCTTGTTCCTACAGGGAATCTAATGCTAGTCCAACCCGTAGTCAATGACTGCCGGTTTCCCTTCTCATGTAGTCACTACAGAATGAAGCAGTTTAGATATTTACCGCATTTGGAAATGTAACAGGTGGGCTACAGTTTGACTGAGGATTGTCATCGGCACAATCTCTCATACATTGTTTGTTGTGGGCACTATGCACACACACACACACACAC
>Ga0123355_10011668_pt1 | contig 13560 bp, 8 predicted proteins | sample TergutEmb28metaG_3_FD_89872 | JGI IMG/M metagenome (GOLD analysis project Ga0123355, IMG submission 89872) | Embiratermes neotenicus P1 segment gut microbial communities from Petit-Saut dam, French Guiana - Emb289 P1 | ecosystem: Host-associated > Arthropoda: Insects > Digestive system > Gut ...
AGGGTTGCCCCCATTGCCCAATATTCCCCACTGCTGCCTCCCGTAGGAGTCTGGGCCGTATCTCAGTCCCAATGTGGCCGTTCAACCTCTCAGTCCGGCTACTGATCGAAGCCTTGGTAGGCCATTACCCCACCAACTAGCTAATCAGACGCGAGCCCATCCTTCGGCGATAAATCTTTCACTTCTTAATCATGCGATTAAAAAGCAATATGCGGTATTAGCAGCCGTTTCCAGCTGTTGTCCCCCTCCGAAGGGCAGGTTGCTCACGCGTTACTCACCCGTCCGCCACTAAACGTCCTCTCCCGTTGGCCGAAGCCGCTGTTCGAGGGGTTCCGTTCGACTTGCATGTGTTAGGCACGCCGCCAGCGTTCATCCTGAGCCAGGATCAAACTCTCAATAAATTGTATCTATACTCCGACTTCTGCCGGAGCACAAACCTACAATCTTCAAGCGCTCTTCCAAGCTTCTCAAAGTTCTTAAAAGGGTCACCGGTTGCACTATCTCGCAATAGTGCGCCCTGAGGACCCTCTGGCCCTCTCCGGTGCTTTTTCGTCTTACATTGTTTAATTTACAAGGTGCCTTCCGCAGAGCTATTAGTATACCACATCTAATCCCCGGCGTCAACTGTTTCCTGCCACATCTTTCCCTATATCCAAAAAATCGGACAGCTCGATTATATTAACACACCTCCTCCTCCATGTCAATACCTTTTTGCAGGCTTTTGCCTGTTTTTTTGAATCTTTGCGCCGCCTTGTGTCTTCCATTTATAGGCGTCGCTTCATGTAGTGGTTTTTAACGCTAAAGCTATAAAATATTCACCCCGCCACAGGCGGGGTGAATCCGAAAAATCACTCCAAGCAGAATACTTTTTTCGACTAACGCGCAATCGCAAAAATTTCACTTGGCACAATCGTATCAAACAGTGGCATCATTGTATAGCTGAGACCGCTTTGAATCGCTTCCATTCTCTGCTCCAGCTCAAATAAAGCTACCATGTCTTGAATCGTCTGTCCTTGTTCGCCTCCGGGGAACATCGGCATGGCGAAGCGTTCTACCGGAAGCCGGAGGATAATATGGTATCCAAACTCGCTCCGTACCGGCGGACCGATTTCATACTGTTCCAAGGCCATAACCCCCTCGGTAAACTCCTGCACCATGACACCAAAGGTAAACGTATAGCCCTCCGGGTACATCGCCATCCCAAAGTCTTCGCCATATGCCGCAAGCATCTCATCGAACCGGGCGAGCTGTTCTTCTCCCGAGAGCGCGTCAAGTTCTTCAAAAAGTGCATACGCCCGTGCACGCACCTCCGCTTGTCCCTCTTCAGACAGAACCTGGTTGTTTTCGTCTTGCATAGAAAGCAAAATATGTTTGGCCCTGAAAATCCCCGCAACTTCTGCAATAGCTGCCACCGCTTCGTCCGAGAACCACTCGCCGTCTATGTCGGCGAACAGCTCTAGCGCGTGGTCAAGCATGGCAATGGTTTCATGGGCATAGCGGAACATGTCTTCCGTCAAAAATTGATGTTCCAAAGCCTCGTAAAACATATCTTCATCCAGGCCTTGGGCCATTATATACGCGGCGCGGAACTGTTCATAGAAGTCCGGCTCTAAGCGCGCCCCCAACTCGTCTATGAACAAAATCTCTGCCACGCGGCGCTCCAGGGCCGCCTCTATGGCAAATCGAAGGGCAAGTTCGTTGAAGGTTTTCTCTTCGTCAAAGAGGGTTTGCTCCTCATGCACTGCATCCCAGTCCCATATCGGTCCTTGCGCCTCCATCATCAGCCGGTAATTTTGCAGATCGTAGAAAAACTCTTCCCACAAAATCGGCCGCGCCCCGTCGATTTCGACCACAACCGCCTTGGGATCAATCCCCGCCAACATCCCGTCCGCCGGGGCCGCCGTCTCGCCCTTGTCGTCCCCGCTGACCGGTCCATTTTCATCTCCATTGGTGTCGCCGTTTCCGCCGCAGGCCGCAAAAAGCCCCAGGCAGAGTATCATTGCCAGAACCAGGTAAAGTCCTTTTTTTGCCGTCTTCATCACACTGTCTCCTTTTTTGAGCGTGTTCTTCTTCATATTAGGACTTAATAAAGGCGTGTATTTGCACGCTTTTTGTGTAAATATTAGTCCGAAAATGTGCTGTTAGATTTCCTATTCCCCCGCCTACGGCGGGGGAGGGGGGATAACTTAAAATCAAAGGCGCTTAAGGGGAACTAATCTGCCGGCCCAAACGCCGCAAGCTCTGCCAGTGCAAAGATTTCACTAGGCACAATCGTGTCCAAACGCGGCATAATTGTATAATGGAGGTCTTCCCGAATCTCTTCCAACCTTCGCTCCAGCTCTGCGCCGGCCGCCAGAAGTTGGATCGGTGCCGGCTGCCCGCTGCCCGGCATCGCCAATATGGCTGTCCGCTCTACCGGGAGGCGGAAAATAATGTGGTATCCAAAGTTGCTCCGCACCGGCGGCCCGATTTCGTGCAGCCCCAAGGCCATCGTCCCCTCAGTAAATTCCACCACCATGGCACCGGGCGCAAAGGTATAGCCTTCCGGGTTTGCCTCCATCCCCGGGTCTTCGCCATAAGCAGCGAGCATCTCTTCAAACCGTGCGGTCTGCTCGTCTCCCGAGAGAGTGTCAAGCTCCTCGAAAAGCGCATATGCCCGTGTGTTTGCCGCCGCTTGCTCCGCTTCCGATAGCGGGTCCCGGTTTTCGTCCAGCACGGAAACCAAAATATGCTTGGCCCGGAGAATCTCCTCCGTTTCCACAAAGACCGCCACCGATTCGTCAGAAACCCGTTCTCCCTCTACACCGGCGATTATCTCCATCGCACGGGCGTGCATGGCCATGCTCTCGTTGAAATAACGGAACACATCTTCCGTCAAAGAATAGCTCTCCAAAAAGAGATGGAACGTGTCCTCGTCTAGGTTCTGGCCGAACATGATCTCCTGCCGGACCTCTTCATAGAGACCGTCTTCTAAGCGCTCACCCAGCTTGTCCGTGAATAATACCTCCATTGCCCGACGCCCGATCGCCGCATCTATGGCAAAGAGGACCGCAAATTCATTAAACGTCACCTCGCCGGGGAAAAAAGTTTGGTCTCTAAAGATGTCGTCCCAGTCCTCTACGGGGCTCTGCCCTTCCAGCATACGCCGGACGCTTTGCAGGTCATAAAACACTTCTTCCCACAAAATCGGTGTCCCGTCCATTTCGATCATAAGCTCCTTGGCGTCGATTCCCGCCAGCATTCCGCCTGACCGGGGCGGCGTATCATCGCCGCCGTTTCCGCCGATGTAGCTGCTCCCACCATCGCTTCCGCTACAGGCCGCAAAGAGCCCGAGGCAAAGTACGAGTGCCAAAAACAGGCAAAGTCCTTTTTTCGCTGTCTTCATAACTGTATATCTCCTTTTTCATCGGGCAACTTCTATTATATCATGAATCCTCTCTCTGCGCCATACGCTGCGCCTACCGTTTGCACTGGCGAGCAAGGCAAGGGGCCCCGCTTTAGCGCGAGAGCAGGTTTCCCGCATTTACTATATTAGAGTGCTTTTGGAGACCTCCCCCTGTCGCCTGCGGGCGACATCCCCCTCGTAAACGAGGGGGACAAGGCTCTTTCGGGTCTTTTGCCATGAGAGAGGTGCCCGCCAAAGGCGGCCAGGACACGGCAAGTCCTATACTATAGATATACCCCGGCCACAGATGCGGCCGGGGTATGTTGCTTATAAAGAACTCTTTGGGGGAGCGGGAAACGCACTATAGAGTTTCTTGCTTCCCCCCGCCACAGGCGGGGGGAAGCAAATTTAAATCAGCGCAATTCACCCGCTTCGCTCTTTTTATGCTTAGCCGGTCATTGCAAAAATTTCACTGGGCACAACCGTGTCCAGAAGCGGCGTGATTGTATAGTCGATCTCCCCTTGAATATCTGTTATTCTCTGCTGGAACGCCATCCCGGCCGCCATGAGACCCACTTCGGCACCCATGCCCATCACCTCGACGTCCCGCTCCACCGTGAGGCGGAGAATAATATGATACCCAAAATCGCTTCGCGCCGGCGGACCGATTTCGTATAACTCCAAGGCCATCGTCCCCAGGGTAAACTCTGGTACCATAACACCTTCTACGAAGGTATAGCCGCCGGGATTCATCTCCATGCCCGGATCTTCGCCGTAGGCCGCAAGCATTTCGTTAAACCGCGCAATTTGCGCGTCTCCCGAGAGCGCGTCAAGCTCTTCGAAAAGCGCATACGCCAGCTCATGCGCCGCCTCTTGCTCCGCTTCCGGCAGAGGGTCCCGGTTTTCGTCCAGCACAGAGATCAAAATATGCTTGGCCTGAAGAATTCCCTCGGACTCTATAACCGCCTCTACCGCTTCGTCAGAGACCTCAGCAGAAAATGTCTCCAGCGCGCGACCGTACATATTCATCGTCTCGTCGATAAAACGAAACGCACCTTCCGTCAAGAAATGCTCTGCCAACAGGGCATGAAACCCCGCTTCGTCCAAGCCTTGGGTGAGCATAATTTCTTCACGCGCTGCTTCATAAAAGCCCGGCTCTAAGGTTTCGCCCAATTCGTCTATGAAGAAAGCCCGAATCGCTCGACGCTCTAAGGCCTGGTCTATGGCGACTTGGAAGGCGAACGCATTATAGGTCATTTCGTCAGAATAAAGAGTTTGATCCTCAAATATATCGTCCCAGTCCCCTAAGAACCCTTGGGCCTCCAAGCTCTGCCGAACGCTGTGCAGATCGTAGAAAAATTCTTCCCACAGAACCGGCGCTCCATCAATTTCGATCACAACTTCTTCGGCGTCAATCCCCGCCAGCATCCCGTCGAACGGAGCCGGTGCATCACCGTTGCCGTTGTCGTCCCCATTGGCATACCCGTTTTCTTCGCCATTGTCGTAGCCGTTCTCGTCACCATTTCCATTACAGGCCGCAAAAAGCCCCAAGCAGAGCACCAGTGCCAAAAGCAGGCAAAGTCCTTTTTTCGCTGTCTTCATAACTGTATATCTCCTTTTTTTATCGAGCGAATCTTAATTATAGACGCAGTCGGTTTTACTACATTCCCTGCCTACGGCGGCGGAACACAAAAAAAGATTCTTCGGTCATTATATCACAAATTTTTTTGCAACGCAAAGGTATTCTTTCTTTGGTAGATTTCTTGTTTTCCCCCGCCTACGCGAGGGAAACAAATTTAAATCAACGATATTTGCCCATACTCCAATACTCTATTCTTTCACAGATTCTTCCTCCATACTATAGGTCCGCACAAATGCTGTCGCCTGATCGATGATCGGCTTCTCGGAAAGTTTCAGCCGAACCGCCGGCACATCCCCGGCTAAAATCTTGACCCGGCCTTTCAATCCCGGTTGCGTATAGATTGCCGACAGCCGTTCTAAGGCAAAGCGCTCCGGCAGAAAAGTAATTTGGAGGCACCCACTCTTTTGGGCGATTTCCGTGATCCCCGCGCGAGACGCCTCGCCTCTGAGTTTCGCCACCTGAATCAAGGTCAATACAGGTTTTGGCGGCGCACCGTAGCGGTCTATCAACTCATCGATCACATCTGCCGCGTCTTCTTCCGTGCGAATGTGGGCGATGCGGCGGTAGAGGTCGATCCGCGCCTCCGGCTGGGTGACGTAGTCGGCGGGAATATTCGCGTCAATGACAAGGTCCGCGGCGCATTCCGCCCGGGCGGGGGCGATCTCGCCCTTTTCTTCCAATACCGCCTCATGGAGGAGTTTGAGATACATATCATACCCCACGCTTACCATATGCCCCGACTGTTCCCGTCCCAGAACATTGCCCGCGCCCCGAATCTCTAAGTCCCGCAACGCGATTTTAAACCCGGAATTGAACTCTACGAACTCCCGAATGGCCGCAAGCCGTTTTGCCGCTACCTCTGAGAGCACTTTGTCTGGCCGATAGGTCAGATACGCAAAGGCGGACCTGCTCGACCGCCCCACCCGGCCCCTGATCTGATGGAGTTGGCTGAGCCCCAAGCTGTCGGCATTTTCAATGATCAGCGTATTCACATTTGGGATATCGATGCCCGTCTCTATGATAGTAGTACAGACTAAAACCTGCGCCTCGCCGGAGATCATCCGCTCCATGGCATAACTGAGATGCCCCTCCTCCATCCGCCCGTGGGCCACGGCGATCTCCGCACCCGGGATTAAGGTCCGAATCCGCTCTGCCGTCCGCTCCATCCCCTCGACCCGGTTACGGAGGTAATACACCTGCCCGCCCCGGGCAAGCTCACGGCGGATCGCATCGGAGATCACGCCCCAGTCATGCTCCATCACATAGGTCTGCACCGGCTGACGATTCTGCGGCGGCTCCTCGATGGTGGACATGTCTCGAATCCCGGAGAGCGCCATGTTCAGTGTCCGCGGGATGGGCGTAGCCGAGAGCGTAAGCACGTCCACGTCTTTGCTCATCTCCTTGAGCCGCTCCTTGTGGCTGACCCCGAAACGCTGTTCCTCATCCACAATCAAGAGCCCCAGGTCTTTGAACTTCATTTTTTTCTGCAAAATCTTATGGGTACCGATCACAATATCCACCCCGCCGCTCGCCACCCCATCCGTGATCTTCTTCGTCTGTGTGGGCGTATTGAACCGGCTTAACACCTCAATTCGCACAGGATAGCCGGAAAATCGCCGTACGGTGGTGATATAGTGCTGTTGGGCCAGAACCGTAGTGGGCACCAAGATCGCCGCCTGTTTGCCTTCCAGCACACATTTCATGACGGCTCTGAGCGCCACTTCCGTCTTTCCATAGCCCACATCTCCACAGAGCAGGCGATCCATGGGCGTGCTTTGCATCATATCTCGTTTAATCTCCTGTACGCAGGCCAATTGATCTTCCGTCTCTGTATATTCGAACGCCTCTTCAAATTCCCGCTGCCAAGTCGTATCGGGGGCAAAGGCATGGCCTTTTTGCCGCTGGCGTTCCGCGTAGAGCTGAATCAGGCCCCGTGCCAAATCCTTGGCCGCACCCTTGGCCTTGGCGCGCGCGCGCGTCCAATCCGCGCCGCCTATGCGGGAAAGCTTCGTCGGCCGATCCTCGCCGCCTGTCCCGATGTATTTGCTTACGAGATCGAGTTGTGTCGCCGGGACATAAAGCGCATCCGTCCCGTGGTAAGCAATTTTGATATAATCCTTCTTTACCCCGTCAATGTCCATGGGAACAATCCCCACAAAGCGTCCGATCCCATGGTGCTCGTGGACGACAAGGTCACCGGGAGAGAGGTCGGTATAGCTTTCTAACTGTTTGCCCCGCCGCCTGGTTTTGCGGGACCTTGTATCCGCCCGCAAAATCTGCCCTTCTGTAATGACGGCAAGCTTCGTGCCGGGGTATTCAACCCCCGCCGAGAGATGCCCCAGCGTGACTGTGCAGGTGCCCGCCTCGGGCAGGTTTACGGCAGGGGAGAGCTCTAATTGTACAGGCACCCCTGCCACCCGAAGCCGTTCCATGAGCCGTTTTGCCCGCTCCGCGTCCCCTGTGAGCACCAGGGTGCGATAGCCCGCCTGCACATAATGCAGAATATCGCCCTCGGCCGCCTCCATGCTGCCGCCGTAAGAGGGGAGCTGCTTGGCCAAGACGCCCACCAGCGTACGCGGCGTAAAGTCACGTCCATACCCCGCTCCGGAAAAATGCTCCATCACCACGGCGGGCCGCTCCATCAGGTCCGCAAACACCTCCGGCCAAGGGCGATAAAACCCCGTAGGGGCGGCATCCCGCCGCCCGCCCTGTTCGATCAAGGCCCCGGATTCCAAGGCCATTTTGATCTCATCTTTGTGTTCCGTAAGCGCAGTCTTCCCCCGTTCTGTCAGCCGCCCCGGCTCACTGAGGAGTACGGCAGCGTCCTCGGGCAAATAGTCTATAGGTGTCGCAAACACCTCGTAAAACAAGCCCATATACCGATCTGCTGAGGGCAGGGTCCCGCCGCCGTCCAAAAGCGCAATATCCGCCTTCAGCTGTGTAAGCTGTTCTTCCGACGCACTCTCCCGCACCCGTTCTTGAAAGCGCCGCAGCGACTCCAGCGCTCCCGCTTGACCGCCCGGATGCAGAGCGGGTAAGGCCTCTGCCGTGGGGAGGATCACCGCTTCTGTTATCTGCTCTGTCCGCCGCTGGGTGTCCGGGTCGAAATACCCCATGGAGTCAATCTCGTCGCCCCAAAACTCTGCCCGCACAGGGGCTGTATCGGTAGGCGAAAAAAAATCCAAAATCCCGCCCCGGAGCGCAAATTGCCCCGGCCCTTCTACCTGCTCACACCGTCTATACCCCATTCGAACCAAACCTTGCATCAAGATTTGGGGGTTACATACCGTCCCCGTGGCCACCGTCTCTATACAGTCTAAGAGCGTCTCTTTCGGCATACAGCGCTGCATCAGGGCGTCTACCGTGGCAATAACGATGGGGGCCCGCCCTGCGGCCATCGCATATAGGGCCGCGATCCGTGCCTGTTCCGCTTGGCGGGACAGGCCGGAGACCGGGTAAAAAGTCATCTCCCGCCCGGTGAGTCGGAGCGGCGTCTCCCCTGTGAGCGCCTCCACGTCCCGCCCTAAGCGTACCGCTTCTCCTCCATCGGCTGCGACCAGCACCACCGGCCGGCCAGTCTCTTGCCGAACGACCGCCGTTATGTGCGCCTTATGAATTTCTCCCACCCCGCTGGCCAATACAGGCACATTGCCTGCCGCCAAACCATCAATCACTTGGCCGAAGGGGTTTCTTTCGGTTCCATATTTCGTGAGTGCTAACATGGAAAATTCCTCTTTACAAGCAGATTTTCCCCGGCCACAAAAGCGACCGGGGTGAAGACCTCTCTATCTTACTCTTTTTTCATTTCTTTTTCAACACTTCTTTTGCAAGGGGAGTGGGCAAATCGTACTGGTTCAAATTTGTTTTCTCCCGCCGCAGGCGCGAGGGGAAACAAGAAAATCTTCTGTGCCTTTTGTCCACTTCCTTTTTTAAGATTTTCATTGCACAATGGTCAAAAATTTGCTATAATTACTTAGTTGTAAAGATAGCGTACGCGCGAAGGAGATTTTACTACGATGAATTCTGCAAACGACGTATTAAAACGTGTCTTAGATATCTTGTCGGGCGACCTCACTACCACCGCTATAGACACCTGGTTCGATGATATCAAGGCCATCGAATTCAAAGACAGCAGACTCGTCATCTGCTCTCCCTCCGCGTTCAAAAAAGAAGTCATTGAAACAAAATTTCTCTCCCACCTAAAAAACGCTCTAGTAGAACTTTTTGCCGGAGAGGTAGACCTGCTTATTTTAGGTGAGGGTGAGGTGGCGGCCTTTTTGGGCCAAGAGAATGGTAGAAACAAATCCGCGTTTACCGAGGAGCGGGAGGCTTTGACTTTTGACCGCTTCATCGTAGGCTCGAATAACAAGTTCGCCCACGCCACCGCCAGAGCTGTCGCGGAAACACCTGCCACCGCCTATAACCCGCTGTTTATTTATGGCAACTCCGGCCTTGGAAAAACCCATCTGCTCTATGCGATTCGACACGCCATCAAGGACCAGTTCCCTGAAATGAATATCGTTTATGTCAAGGGCGATGGATTTACCAACGAACTTATCCACGCCATCAAGACCAATAAAAACGAAGAATTTCGCGCAAAATACCGCTCTGCCGATGTCCTGCTCGTGGATGACATTCAGTTCATCCGCGGCAAAGACCAAACCCAGGAAGAATTTTTCCACACCTTCAATGCCCTCTACGAAGGCGGCTGTCAAATTGTCCTCACCTCTGACCGGCCCCCAAAAGAAATAGACCGCTTAGAAGACCGATTAAAGAGCCGTTTTGAGTGGGGTATCACCGCCGATGTCGGCCCGCCGGACTACGAGACCCGGACCGCCATTATCCAGAGCAAGGCGTTGGAACTGGGTGTCGCTCTCCCGACAGACGTGACAACTTACATCGCAGAGAGCGTTACCGCCAACATCCGGCAGCTCGAAGGTGCCGTAAAAAAACTCACTGCCTACCGAGAGCTTCTGGACGCCGACGTAGACCGAGACGTAGCAAATCGTGCCATTAAAGACATCTTACGGGACGAGTTTTTACCAACCCCGGAACTTATTATTCAGGAAACTGCTCGTTATTTCATGCTTTCTACTGAGGATATTCGAGGTCGCAGCCGTATCAAGGATACAGCCACCGCCCGGCAGGTCTCCATGTACCTCATTCGTAAGCTCACCGATCTCTCTCTGGCGGACATCGGTAAAGAATACAAAGGCAAGAGCGGCGGCGGCATGGATCACACTTCTGTCCTAAATTCTATTCGAAAAATTGAGACAGAAATCCGGGAGCATCCGGCGTTTCGAGACACCATTCAAGATATTCAAACAAATATCACAGATACATCCGGGCAGAGTTAATTTCTCACATTTCCCTGTGGATAACCCGCCCATCCTCCGTGGATAACTTTTCCAAAAAACTTGCCCTCGTCTTTCTCGGTACTTATCCACAATCCGCATGATCGAATATTCCTGTGCTTTTGAGACAGGTTCACCCACTTTTCCACATAATTCCATTCCCTACGACTACGACTACGAATCTATATATCTTTACTTTCATTTATGAGCGGAGGTACCCCCTATGAAATTTTCCTGTGAAAAAGCCCAATTATTATCTGCCATCACGGTTACCAGCAAAGTCGCATCCGCTAAAAGCGCCGTCCCTGCTCTGGAAGGGTTACTTCTGGAGGCGACCGACCGTCTCAAGCTTTCCGGCTATGACCTGAAAACCGGGATCAAGACTGAACTCCCGGCCGAAGTGACAAATCCGGGCGCTGTTGTGCTGAACGCAAGGCTCTTAGGTGAGATTATCCGCAAACTGCCGGCTGATATCGTAACTATTTCTGTTGCAGATGACAATATGGCGATGATCACTTGTGGGCCAAGTAAGTTCAATATTCCGGGAACACCCGCTTCTGACTATCCTGAGTTGCCCTCTGTAGACGGAAAGAGCGCAATTCATCTTCCGCAAAACACACTGAAGCGTATGATTGCTGAGACAATTTTTGCTGTATCTGACAATGAGAGCCAACCTATCCATACAGGTAGCCTATTTGAATTAGAGGGGAATATGCTTACCATCGTTTCTGTAGACGGATTCCGCCTTGCGCTGCGCAGAGAGAAACTGGAGAAGTCGGAAATGGAAGACTGCAGCTTTGTTGTCCCCGGGTCCGCTCTCGGTGAAGTAGAAAAAATTGCTTCAGACTCTGAGGAAGTGGTTACACTAACGCTGGGGTCAAAGCACATTCTGTTTGCAATCGGTGATACTGTCGTCATTTCCCGGCGAATCGAGGGAACATTCCTAAAATATAAACAGGTCATCCCGGAAGATAATCAAATTGAGCTTACAATAGAGAAACGCACCTGGATGAATGCCGTAGAACGGGTTTCTCTGATCATCAATGAAAAGCTGAAAAGTCCTGTCCGCTGTGTATTTTCTGATGGCGAAGTCAATTTATTTACCGCGACAGCTCTGGGCAAAGCGACTGATGTTTGTAAGCTAATTGGAGATGGCAAGAACTTAGAAATTGGTTTTAATAACAAATACTTACTCGATGCCCTCAAGGCCGCCCCGGCGGATACTGTACGAATTTCGCTCGCTACCAGCGTCTCGCCCTGTGTCATCAGCCCGGCGGATGGCAGCGATGGATTTGTCTACCTCGTTCTCCCTGTTCGTTTGAAAGCGGGCGACAGCTAAATGGAACGATATGTACAGATTCAAACCGAATTCATCCGCCTTGACGCACTCCTAAAGTTTGCAGATCTAGTGCAATCCGGCGGCGAGGCGAAAATGCTGATCCAAGAGGGCACAGTTGCTGTCAACGGAACATCTTGTACGATGCGGGGGAAAAAATGCCGTCCCGGAGATCAAATACAAGTCGGAGAACGTACCATCATTGTCATCGGAGACTCTTCATGAACCTACATAAGCTCTCTATTGCGGGCTTTCGCAACCTAGAACAAGACGAAATCAGCTTTGTCCCCGGCGCAAATATTATCATCGGGGAAAATGCCCAGGGAAAGACCAGTTTACTGGAGGCCATATACTATTTAGTCGGCGCTAAAAGCTTTCGGACCCGGACCGACCGAGAAGTCATTGGTCACAATCTAGATTTCTCGAACATCAAAGCTACATTCTTTTCCGAAGAACGGGAACAGACCATAGAAGTAGGGCTGAGGCGCGGACGAAAGAAAGAAATATTTCTAAACAGTATACGCCAAAAGCGCAGTGCGGATTTGGCCGGAAAAATTATGGCTGTCCTCTTTTGCCCCGATGATTTAGAACTAGTCAAGGGCGGCGGGGCAGGCAGGCGGCGATTTATGGATATCAGCCTCTCCCAGCTCCGCCCGAAATACGCGCTCTGGCTGGCCGAATTTGGCAGGCTCTACGAGCACAAGACCCGCATTTTAAAAGGCCATCGGGACAAACCGGCCCTTTTAGATATTCTGGACGACTTTAATTTGAATCTTGCCAAGGCAGGTGCGCATTTGATTGCTTATCGGGCGGCTTTTGTCCAAAAATTGGCCCACAAGGCGGAAATAATCCACCAAGACTTCTCCGGCAATCAGGAACAGCTTACACTCACTTACCAGACAGTCAGCACAGTGGAAGATCCACTGGAAAAGTCCGCCGTCTTGTTCGAGTGGCTTATGGCACATCAAACACAGCTTCGCCGGGCGGAAATTGACGCCGGACTCTGTCTCTCGGGTGTGCATAAAGATGACATCGACATCACCATAAACGGGCAACCGGCAAGAGCATTTGCCTCTCAGGGCCAGACCAGGACAGCAGCTCTTTCGCTCAAATTAGCTGAGCGGGATATTTTTTTTGAAGACCGCGGTGAGTATCCGCTGCTGCTTTTAGATGATGTTCTCAGCGAACTGGATACCGCAAGGCAAGATTTCGTCCTCAACCGGATCCGAGACGGTCAAGTGTTCATCAGTTGCTGTGAAGATAAGGGCATTGTGAGCCGGACGGGCGGCAAGATTTTTACGGTAGAGAAAGGGCGGGTGACTTAATTTGTATCTACACTTAGGTCAAGACACCATCGTCCGTAAAACTGATATTATAGGCATTTACGATTTAGACAACTGTTCCGCCTCTCACATCACGCGAGACTTTTTGGCAAAAGCTGAACGGGCCGGGCGTGTCGTAGGAATCGCGGAAGAGCTGCCTAAGAGCTTTGTCTTGGTTACAGAGCGTAGAGGGACCACCATCTATCTCAGCCAACTATCCACAGCTACGCTACAAAAACGAAACGCGGCTGTTGGGTTTGAACTATAGTCATACTCTTTTTCGATAAAAAGCAATCGAACACACCTCCAGTATCAAATGACGGGAGATGTGAAGGATATTTTTAGGAGGAACGATATTACATGGCAGAACTAGAGAAGCTAGGCGTAGAACAGGATGCGGGCTATGATGCGTCCCATATCCAGGTCTTAGAGGGATTGGAGGCCGTCCGGAAGCGGCCCGGTATGTACATCGGGTCCACCAGTGAGAGCGGTTTACATCATTTGGTGTATGAAATCGTAGA
>Ga0123355_10011669_pt1 | contig 13560 bp, 7 predicted proteins | sample TergutEmb28metaG_3_FD_89872 | JGI IMG/M metagenome (GOLD analysis project Ga0123355, IMG submission 89872) | Embiratermes neotenicus P1 segment gut microbial communities from Petit-Saut dam, French Guiana - Emb289 P1 | ecosystem: Host-associated > Arthropoda: Insects > Digestive system > Gut ...
AACACTACCTGCACTATAACATTAACACTACCTGCACTATAACATTAACACTACCTGCACTATAACATTAACACTACCTGCACTATAACATTAACACTACCTGAACTATAACTTGTAACTACAAAATAGCTGCAACATTATGTACCCTAGAAACATGGCTTGTTTCAGGTATATAACGGTAAATACCGGTAGATAACGGTAAATACCAGTAGATACCGGTAAATACCGGTAGATAACGTTAAATACCGGTAGATAACGGTAAATACTGGTAGATAACAGTAAATACCGGTAGATAACGTTAAATACCGGTAGATCACGTTAAATACCGGTATATAACGGTAAATACTGGTAGATAACAGTAAATACTGGTAGATAACAGTAAATACCGGTAGATAACAGTAAATACTGGTAGATAACAGTAAATACCGGTCTATAAAGTAAATACCCGTATATAACAGTAAATATCCTGCATAAAGGTCGTATAATGACGATAATGTTGATGATAGTAAATATAATAAACCGGGATAGCGCAGTCGGTAGAGCGACAGTAGTACAGGCTGAGCGGTCCGTGGTGCGATTCCCGGTCAGGGTAAGACTTTTCACCTCTCCAAAACGTCCAGACCAGCAATGGGGTCCACCCAGCTTCTTATTCAGGGGTACCGCTGTTCTTTTCCAGGGGGTTGGGACGTTGATACCCTGAAGACTGGTAGATGCGTACCAACATTGCGGAGGTATGTGAGTGTGTCAGGATATCACTAAAGGCCCCTGTTAGAGTCTTCTTACCCGTTAACACAGCATTCCTTCCATAGTAAAGGATCTATATCCTATGGCACATTTGTAGGACAGACAGCGTTAATTTTTCTACGTCTGTTTACAGACTACTTTCAACTTTCTCGCCCTTGAATATTCTCTAAGTTTTCGAACCCCGGTCGTTTTGCTGCGTATGCCAGTCACTGCACGGATCCTTTCAACTGCAAGTGCGTATTGAACAAGGCCAAGGACCTCCGGAGGTGGAGACAGAAGTGATTAATTCCAATTTTGTTGCTACATTAGAAGTGCTTTGTGGTTTCGGCACTAGACTCTTCTCCATTACAGGAGTCGCATCGCGCCACACTTTGTTTGTATCGAGCACGTTTAATTTGTGCTTTCGGAAAAAAGTTGTAATTTGCTTCCAGTTAAATTCCTGTTGCTTGTTCTGGTTACTGTCATGTTCCTTGAATTGCCTGTATGAAGATTTGTTTTCCTTACGACACGATCAGGAAGAGTGAGAGTTTTAATATATATAGGTTCATTGTAGCCTGCTTAAATTCCACTGTAACAGGCATCTTCATGTTTGAGGCTTCTTTCCTTTGGGATATGACACCGCTTCAATGGGTAGTCGGTTCCCACCTTTCGATTTGAAGTACTGGTCTTATCTTCCGGGCCCTAATTTGCAATATCTTCTGCGATGTTGTATGCGCTTGAAGATGAGACCATTACGTTGTCTCGAAACGTCGGGAACCGGTTACCCAGTGACGCGTAATCGTATCATAGAACGTACAAACGGACTACACCGGTCCGTAAACCAAAATTAGCCCCTTGAACTTGTACAACTTGAAATAATGTTCTGTTCATTACATCAACCATCATCACATCATAAAACATTTACAGTAAGTTTTCAAATACGTCCACGCAATGGCGATCAGTGCGTGAGGCTCCAACAAGCGCCGAGGTTAAGAATGCATGGAGCTATACTTCTGGTACCCCCGGAAGATTTTTTTTTTTTGGCTTGAACGGACAAAATTATTTTGTATGACTTCTACGGGTAAGGCAAAGGTAATGGTAACGTTCACCCTAGAACGGCCACGAAGGCCCAGAGGGGTAGTAGAGGTATAGCTCTACTCTTCCTTTAACTTCGGCGTTAGATAGAGGTGGGTGGTAACGCCACGCCCCAGCCGCTTTACCCCCGGGAAAGGCCCAGTACCCATTGTATAGGAGGCTGTGTGGACTCGAGGGCCGGTGTGGACATGTGCCGAAAATCTCGCCCTCATTGGGATTCGGTCCGCGGACCGTCCAGTCCGTAGCGAGTCACTTTACCGACTGAGCTATCTCGGTCCCTGACTTCTACGGGCGAAGATGAATTCTTGCCTATCAGGATATTACTTGAATAATGCTGAATTGTAACAAGTTCATGACATTGAAAGGAGGAAAGTTTTCTGTGTATCAACTGAAGTCAGGTACTGTGGGATTTCGGCCGTCTTCACTGGACCCTGAGTGTACCTACCTGACTGTTCGCAGTCGACATCCATCACGCGAGAGACGCAGCAGGTAGATGGTATGGTGTAGGCTTAGAACACGATACACGATTCATAACCTCGCGCTGCAAGATACTATGTGAGCCTTAAACACAATAGGAGCCTTAAATTGTGGAGGATTTATTTCAATTAATATAATGAACGTCCTTATTCGTATGCAGATGGGCTTATTGGTTGGACCTAACTGCATGCAGCTGAACCGTTCTTGACAAGGTAGCTCTTTGTCATTTTATGAGATCGTACCTTGCTACGAAATACCGTCACTAGGTCCTGTTATGAGCCAGCTGAATCCAAGTGAACATTCTCGTACAACTTATGTAAGATAAAGTCGCCCTTGCGTTTAATATATCACCGTGCCATATTGGGGTGGGGTAAGGGGGGGGGGTGGGATGTAGCTCCAAACATCTTGCCTCTTACGAAGTTAATAGGGGAAGGAGTAGTTTGCGCCCTTTGCGAGAGAATTAAAAGAATCTCTCACGGAATGAGAGAGGCCGGGGTAACAGTGACGATATAAATGTGTCATCCCACGCGAAAACCGAAAATAAGTAGTAATGGCCTGTAGGCTGCTTTGAAAGGGAAAGTAACAATGCTAAAGTGCCCGGAGTTTTGGGTGTTCGGACATTTCCTAACTTGTTTGTAACGTTATCAGCGATTATTGTAATAAGACTTTGAAGTAGCGTAGAATTCAAGAGGTTTCTGGTGCGGCTACTGAAATCTCTACAGATATTACTGAAAATATGGCACAACGTGTGAGTGTTAAGAGAAACAGTCTCTCGAAGACGGCATTAGTCCTGCTGCTGTAACGTCATGTGAGGCCTGTATCAAATGTACCGCCTCATCAGACACTAGAAATGTTCAGCATTTTATCGAATTCTATTGCTGTTGACCCAGCCCACACAGTGTCCCGTTTAGGGCAGTGCCGTGTTTAGAAGTACGGAACTGTAAGTAGCAGCCTTTCCTGCGGTGACCTCCAACAGCTCGTAGGTATATCGGAATCTAAATTTGGCCCATTCAGAAGGTTAGTCGAGGCGCCTGCTTATCTGATCTCTCGTGCAGAGAAAGAAGTAGCAGCCAGTTTGTCATTGAAAACTAACATTATTATTATTATTATTATTATTATCATTATCATAATCACTTTTATGAAGCGTATTTCGTATTCAAATATGACGATACAGATGAAAGCAAACTGAGGAAGCTCACATGACGTTTTTGTTTATCTGTATAAATGTTATTCTTTTTATGCTGTACAGCCTGATAGAAATTTTTTGATCTTCCGAAAGGCTATTTGTTATGACATTCAGATCAGGAGAAGAGTGATCGGATATGAAACTAAGAGTATTAAATCTTCAGTAAGTTCATTTTTTTTTGTGAAATTCAAACATTTAACTAGAAACTTGAGTATTCTGTTCACATCCAGTGTGTCTGTAGTTCGATGACAAGGTAGAGTCGTCCTTGCCCTCGCCATGAAGGCGTATAGTGGGAGAAGAGGTACAGCGCCATTCATTCGTAACCTCGGCAATAGATGGAGTTGCGCGTGGGGCAGGGTACATAGCTTATAATTCTGAGCACGTCACTGGTGGCTGTTGATCATTCAATGTGTGAGAATCTTTAAACATATATCTGTCTGTGATCAACACTAAAATATAGTTAATAGAACAGTTGATAAACACAATTAATTTGACGTTAATTTCGGTTTAATTACAGTGTAAGTAATTGTAAAGTAGTGAGAAGTTTTAAAAAAATGCAAGCCTGAAGACGGGGACTCAATTTGTCCCCGAAACGCAACCCAGCGTGTTCTAATACGTACGTACGATGGAAAAAAAAATCCGAAAAGTGTACAGATTCAGTTTCGTACACCATCGTCGGAACCCTACAGGGTATTATTACAACTAGATGAAATTTTTTAAATCTTGTACGAGAAAACACTAGCATAATGTTTTAACAAATATTGCTGCATCAGCAATGATATGGACAAATTTCATACGACATTTGATGTTTTCACCACAATGTCCACGAAGAATACTGCCTTCTTTACGTGTACCACCCTGCTTGAGATGGATGGACAGTCGTTTCGGATGTTGGCCTACTTGCTGCCTTCCTCTTCAGGTTAGCGTGAAGGTGAGGCAGCAGTTTTACTGAAATTTCGGCATTTCTTTTCCAAAGAACTTGGCGTATTATCTGAGCAGACATTAGATTTCAGATTTGCTAATCGCTTACTATTTCACGTTGTCAGTTGTTTTTGGCTTTAAGTATTAAGGCGGGCTGAAACGCGCTAACGTGAACGCTGTGTGTATTAATTTCTTACGTCGTACTATTGCCGAAGGACTGACGTACTGTACCAAGGGCTGCAAGTATACAAAATGCCTTCCAATCATTGCAGGCTGTATACCTCAAGTAGGCGTGAAGAAAATGCTTGTAGATGTGTTTGAGGACCCTCGATCGAGGGGTGTACACTGCAAAGTGAAATGTTTCGTAGTATGTAAATACCGTGACTCGGTTTTAACAGTGCGCCGTCATGTATAACGTGACACATTCTGCTCGCGTTTAGTATCATGCCAGTATTGCTTCAAATGAAACTTTCGGGGGAGACATGTCCACTCAGTCGCCGGTTTGTCACCCTGAAAGCCTGGCTTCGCTCCTTGGACAGTTCATTTGGGATCTGTGGAACACAACGTGGCGCTGCACAGGTTGTCTTCCCAACACTAATGTCTTCCCCTGTCCATAATTATTCAACAAGTGCTCTACATTCATTCTTCTATCACCACGGAAATAACCAGTGGGCTCATTTTGGCTACATATCGGCAAGATTTTAACCGATTTCTGGAATAAGAGAATCCCATAAGTGTGATGATGGACGCGTGAAATATTTTGCTTGTCTACACGGACTTTTGAGTGTGTGTGTGTGTGTGTATATATATATATGTACCAGAGCCTGAGGGTTTCTTTTTTTAATTAACTTTTTTACTTATTTTGTTACTTAACAAGACAGGCAATGCACGTATAATGTAACATTGAGGCGCCTTCGTGCAACCATTGTTGCAGTGGAAAAGTAGTATTACACATTGTGAGCGTATTTGTAACCTTAGGTATCAGTACGCAATGCGAATGCGCCATATTGCCAATTGTGGCATGTCTGGCTGTGCTATATTTTACACATTATATCATAAAGAGCACAATTTTCGAAAAAAAAAGTTATTGGACGTGAAATGTGTGTTTTGATTTTCTGTACAAATGTTGGCTGAAATATCTCTCATTCTAAGAAGAAATGAGGGAGATATGATTAAAAATTTATATCGGTCTTCATGTAAAGTACCTGTTATTCTTGTCAGATTTTAATAAAACTTGAATTTTCTCGACAGAATTTCTAAAATATTCGTATTAAATTTCATGACAATCTGTCAGTCGGAGCCGAGTTCCATGCGGACAGGCGGACGGACGGATAGACACACAGACATGACGAAGCTAATAGTTGCTTTTCGGAATTTTGCGAAAGCGCCTAAAATGAATTATGAAGCCTGTGTATTGTTTGTACATAACGATCTTCAAGTGAAATCTGTCCCCCCTCCCCGTCACTTTCGATATCTGTAAACACAAGTGCAGCCCTCTGGCAAGTCTTTAACGACTTATCTGATCCTTTTTTGGGTTGAAGTTGGTCAGCCGTGTTTTACTTTATCCCTCAGAAACTGGTTACCTTCATTTTCAGTTCTAAATCAACTTCTTGGTATGATCGAAAGGTTTTAATAAGAGATTTTACCAGCTCCACATAGTTTGTTGAAACACTACAAACGGTTTAATCCCGCCTAGGAACAATTATGAAATTAGATAATTGGAAAGAAACGCAGGATAAGTCCTTTTTCTTTCAGCCTAGACCTGAAACCAGTCAATACTGTGGACCAAAGATACACAACAGCCTGTCTTATAATTATATTTTACGTTTGCAGACTTTGAATTCTAAACGCGTCTGTGTCATCAAAATTGGCATTTTTCAACACATTTTTCTTGGGCTGTGGTCTTAAATGCCATAGGTAGAAGCTTTCGGTAAGAATTTTGCAGTGGCGAAGGATAAATCGAAGTAGTTTCGCGGTAGATGGCACTGAGTGGTTTGTTTAGGACGCCTTACTATAGGCGAAAGACCCGCAGTGCCTGCAGGACAGAATGCCAGCTATATCGCAAGCAGTGGAGACCTCATAGCCGTGCGCAGCAGCTTAAAGTTGTTAGCTGAGTTGAATCAAATAGAAGGCCTGCATGTATTTGTAATGTATGTGCTAACTGTGATTGCTTTGCTGAATGGAATGTCAGTTTGACTCGCTTCTGTATGTTTAACCGTTTTAAGACGGAAATTAATCTACATTATGTAAGAATATTCAGTTTGTACTGCTTAAAGAACACAGCGTACTTCTATTACGAAGATCAGTCTTTTAATATTGTATAGGAAAACAATAGTTGTTTAGTGTGTGGCCTTAACCGTCGTGGCACATGTGCTTACCCCTGATCGTTGCAGGGATCATGTAATAAAGCCTTTTCGAAATACTAATTTATTTTATATGACTATTACTGCTATTTGACTGTATCGATAACATTGTCTGCTGAAATCTTCTGATAACTCAAAGTCTTTCTTTCTTTCTTTCTTTCTTTCTGCTCGCGTTCTTGCTTTCTTTGTTTTGACATCTTTTACCTACTCATGGTAAGTGTACAGGGTTATTGTTGTACCTGATTACACTTAATGACACACACACACACGCGCGGTAGGACTACTCTGGACGGGGGATCGGCCCGTTGCAGAGACCTCTACCTGACAAGGCACTACACTCACAAGACACAGACATCCATACCCCCGCTGGGATTCGAACCCGCAATCCCAGCCAGCGAGCGACTACAGACCCACGCCTTAGACCGTGCGGGCAACGGGAACGGCTAGAGCAGATCAATCTGGCATTTCTTCTTCAGACTGAGAGTCATGCCTTCCTTTGGCTGGTAAAAAACTACAACGAGACACTTGTTTACCGACAACACAAAGTTACTCCTATGAATGTTAATTATCCATATTAATGAAATAACAGGTTTCAAACAAAGATGTTCATTTTCAGGCCATTTAGTATCATGCAAGGTGGAAACAGTAAACCTGCATTAAATATGTATTAAATAGACAAATCAACATTGCATTTTTATTGCACATGTTCCTTGTCATTTTTCGTTAATGTTAATAAAATGTGACACTTTATTTATTAATCTTTTTCACATGTGGTTTTTCAATGATCCGAGTAAATCAATTTATCCTGTTATGTGAACCGGCACTTCATTGCCGTGTGGAGAAGAACACGCCATTAGAACCTATCATGCGCTAGATATTGAAATTATCGGATATTAAAAATACAAGATTTGGTATGTGACGCCATGAAATTTGATAGATAGGTACCAACATTTCAGAAGACCCCAGTGCCTTCATCTTCAAGATCATTCTACAAGGTTGCAAAAATATTTCCTAAAGTCTCATCCACGGAACTATGCAGCTTGATATGCTATAAGACTGTAATGTTGGTATACCTAACGCGTGTAAATGCCACCCAAGCAACGCAGATTTCGTTTTTACAATAATTCAACTTTTAACATCGAACGGCTAAATATTTTATTTATGGTTGTATACAACTCTGCATATTGAAACATGACTCATGTCGTAGTAATATCACAAAGGTAATTCAAGGTAATAATTTGCAATAAACAGTATTACCAATATAACTTACTCTATTGAGAAGACTCCATTTTGAAAGCCGATATTTCCACAGCTAACGAAGAATTCCTCCCATCTGACGGAATACGAAGTTTCCAAATTGCTGTCACAAGAACCAACCGTGCTTCCCTTTCCTGAGCCAGATAAATCCAATCCAAGCCGTTCAAACTCACTTCCGTAAGACCAACGTTAAACAGGTCTCTTTCACTCAGTATTCCCCGCAAAACCCCTGTATTAACCTCTCTTGTTCCCCACACGTGCCACATGCCCCGCCCATCGCTTTCTTCTCGATTTGATTAGCCGGATAATCTTACCAACATAATGAAGTCTTGATGTGTCGCAGAATATCAGTCATCTTCGACAGTGCCTGAATTAGCTCAGGATAGGGCTAAGGGGCCGGCTGTATTCCATATCGTATTGAAGTTTCGGATTTTATCGATGACTGGGAATATTTTGACCACGTGGAAGAGTACTGGAACCTCAGGGCTTGCTGCTTTGCGTGTAGTCGGTTTGTCCTCTGGGGCATTATACTGAATGACCAGCGCCTTCTGCCCCAGACAAAGACCCCTTCTGCATGCACTGAATAAGAAATGGAGTCGTCATCGATAACTGGAGATGACTGTTCAAAAATATACTTTGAAATTATGGCATTCATTACGTCAGCATAATAAGCAATAGACTACTTTGGGGAATAATATAGAATTTGCGAACGACTCATGTTTTCTTACGAGTTTTGCAAGTTGCCGAATTGTTATTCCTTCTTAATGTGGTAATGTTATTGACGACAGTTTGTTCGCACACGGAAGCCGTGGAAGCGGATCAAATCGGTCTTAACAATTACCACCACAACAGTGCTGAAAATAGGTAAACGTGTATCACAAATGTATTAACTGTTTAGAAGCCAGCATTCGTCTGAATGAACGAGAACCGTTAGGAGCACTTGTGCACACAACACTGTAACTCTGCACCAAGATGTCTGCGGAACATCAAGTTTTCTACTCGCGTCACAATAACACTGCAGATAACTGATTTTACTTTGTGTTAATTTCAGACTCAACAAAAAGCACAAATGTTGTTATATTTGAAGAAATAAGCGGGTACTTTAGGCGTCGATTATAGAAAGAATAACGCATCAGGAATAAAAAAGAAGAGTTGTGTAAGAAGGTAAAAGCTGTACTCAGTACACTTCTGGTTTGCTTTCCGTGTGGAAATAGGGGAGAAATTTCGAGCGGGTAAGAAATGTGAAATGGCAACACTGATGAAAAATCTTGTCTCGCTGCCGGGTTGAGATGTTAAGTAACATAAATGTGGAAAAGGAAAAAGTAAAAAGTTAAAAAAAAAATGCACTCCTCCCCTGTTTAGGAATACATTTCAGAAGTCATTACCAGAGACTTAAGGCATATTTAATCTGCTTCGTATGAAGCCCTTCTTTGAAATTCTTGGAAAAAAACCTTAGCACGAGACCTAACCGCATTTTAATCCTCTTCACACCATGTGAATAGTATTATTTCTACTCTGCAGCTCAAGCTTAACGCGTTTATGTCGTGCTGGAGAAAGGAGCTGACGTAACTCGGAGGCCAGTTCTACAGAGTCAGGTTTTGGCGATTTTATCCAGTGTGGTATTTGAAATGGCACTTAACCGCAGATATATCGCGCGATTCACATTTTTAGTCAATAAGTATCCTTAACCTTTTAAGATAGAGTTGTAACTGTATGGCCCCTCAACTTTAACGTCAGACCCACAGTCTTATGTGCTCATAGCCTGTGACTGTACCTTCCTACAGTTCTCAGAAGAAACAGTGATTATTTCCCTACGTACTATTAACCAGACGATCTTGGTACTGGGAAGGCAGTGGTCTTTTTTATAACAGAAGTGAAGTTCCTTTCTTAATTAAGCGTCACTCCATGGAGGCGTATGGGGTACTGGAGGTATGTAGCTCCATGAATTCTTAACTCCAGCACTAGCTTGAGTTTAGTGGTCAGCTTTACGCCTTAGGCTCCTTATTCTCGGGATTAGCCACCATTGGGTGGGTCCTAGATCTAGTCTGGACGCTTTGGAAAAGAGAAGAATACCTTGCCTGTGCTGGGAATGGAACCCCTAATCCTAAGTTTTCCATTCGGTAGCCTAATCACTTTTCAGAATGAGCTCCCTCAGTGCCCTTTCTGAAAGACGGCAGCTGAGATTTTAAGTATTATTTACATCGTCCTCATATTTTCAAGGGATCATTATATCTTGTCAAGAAGGACAGCAATAAGTAAGCAAATTCATACAGGATCCTTACCAGAGGTCATTATAGCATAAGAGACACGAAACTAGAAGGGACAGAAGAATATGGCGTTAGGACTCGCGTGATTTGGACGCAGTGAGGATGGACAGGTGTGCAGGATTTATCACTAGCAAATAAATGCATACAGAATTTTGTTAGAAGATGGCTGGGACAGGAAGCATTTTGCAGGCCTAGGAGTGAATGGTACGTTAATAATAAAACAAGTCCTTTCGATAGTGGGGTTTAAAGTTTTGAAGTGGATTCAACCCATGTCTTTTTCAAGACATATTTTAATATCATCCCCCACATATTTCACGTAGTATTTTCTATCCTCTTCTTTCGAATAATTTTTTTGCGAACTTTTCGTCTCTCGCATGCGTTCCATATTTTCTTTCTCCTCGAAACTTGATCGTTTTCATAATATTCGGCACATAAGAACAATTTCTTAATTTCTTTGTCATGCTATTATTTTTACTACCTATTACTTGCTCTTTTTAGTTCCAAATATTCTTCTGATCCCACTGTTCTTTTAAATACCATCAATATATGTTATTCCTGTAAGAGGAGAGAGCAATTTTCTCACGCACACAAAATAATGCATAGAATTGCATTGTTGAAAACGAGAACATTTTCTGAATTTGTATGAATTTGAAAATTATATATTTTTACACGTGACTGCCATCGTTTCGGAAGGACATGCTGTTTCCAGCTTCATAAATGAACAGTAGGACTGACTCGCTCTTCTAACTAAAGACGCAACTGCACCTCCCCCTGGAACATCAGCATCCAATACACAACTTTAGGACGGCGGCGTGTCCCCGAAGACCGTACATTACTAAAGCTTCGTGAGGATCTTTTCCAGAATTATTCTTTTAGGATAATATTTGTGTGCATTGATCAATTTCTTGTTTATTGTTAAGGAGAAGCCGTTTGGTGCACATGGTGCCTTTGTTCACTTCATTTGATTATTTGCATTCATTTCCCATCGAAGTTTTAACTATTTAAAGAAAAGTAAGTGCCCGCCAAACACATATTATTTATACTAAGTACCTACAAACAGTCACATTTTTCGGCACTTAATTAAGACATCGTCAGGCTGTAGGTTACAAACTTTCATGTGAAAACATAAAGTACAACAGTTTAAGTAAAATGGAACATACTATCTAAATCGTCACATTCCTTGACAACTTTGAGATCTCAGTCTTGAATATTACTTGTATTGCCATTTTATAAGATCTTGTACCGCCTGATGATGGCTTATTTAAAAGCCGAAATGCGTAGCTGTTAGTTAGGTTCACTGTGATGAACTATGGATTGTTTGACGGATACTTGTGTGAAATTGTAGTTAACTGCCGTACTGTGACGTGGGTCAGAGACGGAGTGAAGAGGCTCAGCATCTGGTCACTCAGTACAAACTGGACCAATAACAACGTATGTCATCTGATGTACTCGGCCATATCTGACCTTTAAGTAACTTTTCTGTAGTGTTCGCATTTTTGTATTAGAAAGATAGGTGGATCGAATTGTCAGAATGAGCGTTGGGTTTTTTTTTCTCTATATCATAGTTTCTGAGCCGCGCTGAAGCATTTAATAGACACAAAGATTAGGGCTTACAGAGCGTGAAGCAAACCGTGCATCTTCCAGTGTCAAGTTGCAAGAATGCGGAAATCGTAGCTTGGACTCCCGCCTACCCTCTCATGTCTGTGTTATATAATAGCTATAACTACACTTTTATTTTTATAAACTTTCGCATCCCCGCGGAGTGCCTATTGAAGTGCCTGTTACAATCCACCCTTACGTTGTTGTATAACTCGGGTGTCACCGAGTGGACTTGCATGCATTTTGATACAGTTATACCAAGATAATAAGTTTCGATTTTAAATTTTAGAATATAATTTAATTTTAGTTTTAGTTTGTGTACATTAGGGATCTGGAATGTTTGAGTTAGTACAGTGACAAAATCGAGGAACTGTTTGAATGAAGTCATCCCGTATAATAGATATAAATCAAATTAAGTGCATGGTGCGAATCACAGCAAAAATTGTAAGCCATCTGGGATCCTAAATGCGCGCAACACTCTGTAAAGAGCTTCATGGTTCTTAGCTTAGCTTGAGGACGACTTTTATAGTCGAAACATGTCGCGTTAGCTTAAACTCATACCTTTATTATATAGTCGTGTTGACGGAAATATATATTAATAAATCGAGAAACTGTTATTCGAATCCAGGAAGGAGTAAGTGGTCTCTTTCCAAATTATTCAGGCCGCCTTTGGGTGCACCCAGCCTACTCTGTTATATTATTTATCTCATTGTATTAGCTGTGGGAGTTACATAAATGAATAATGTGATTGAAATGTGGAGTGAGTGAGAATTTAGAGACAAGGGACACCGCGGAAAATTTTGCGACAATTCGTGTAAAAGAAACAGAGAAAAGAAACAATAGAAATCCTAAACGAGAAATGGCGATAATTCAGATGAGATTCGTATCGGATATGATGAAAAAGTAAAGTTGCTCCTGTATTTAATTACAGCAGAACTCTACTTATCCGGATTAATTGGGACGGCGAGCCATCCGGATATGCAGAAATTCCGGATAATTGGATTTTTCTTTTATAATAAGCTACATTGGCAGTTTGAAGTTCGGCTGTTACTATTTACAGAATGAACCTGCGTTTAAACCTTTCGACCACGCCTGATTTGAAGTTGTAAAAGCCATAACACTGTACTGTACTTGATCCGATAACCGGTAATTTCAAGACAAGTTAGTTTTGTGGAATTCTCGAGAAATTTACCCGAAGGGACAAGCCGATCCGGATATTTGGCGATCCGGATAACCAGCGTCCGAAAAAAGGGAGTTCTACTGCATTAAGTACTAGACCTCAAAAACGTATGGGGTATTGGAGGATTCAACACGGGGTGATAGGATGTGATTACCACTGAAATATGCGGGCGTTAGTAGCCGAGTGTGTGTAAGACGCACCTACATTAAACATATTTAAAGATGTCACATAAAATGTATAACTTGGTAGTAAAAGAAGTCTACACATCTAGTTATGATCTTCCTTCAAAATGCTCTTGTGAAAAAATTCTAACTGCGTTATGTCTTGCTGCACATTACAAAAACGTTAATGAATCAACAGCTTTTTAAATAAATAGGAATGTATAATATAATATAATATAATATAATATAATATAATATAATATAATATAATATAATATAATATAATATAATATAATATAATATAATATAATATAATATAATATAATATAAT
>Ga0123355_10011670_pt1 | contig 13559 bp, 12 predicted proteins | sample TergutEmb28metaG_3_FD_89872 | JGI IMG/M metagenome (GOLD analysis project Ga0123355, IMG submission 89872) | Embiratermes neotenicus P1 segment gut microbial communities from Petit-Saut dam, French Guiana - Emb289 P1 | ecosystem: Host-associated > Arthropoda: Insects > Digestive system > Gut ...
GGCCTGAGGAAACTACAATATGCTACAAGATTTCGTTAGTCCAGTGATTGATAACTAATTTAAATGTAATTTTATATTTGTCAACATGCCACACCGTATACATAAGTGTACTAATACTCTTTAAGATTATGCTATAATTAATTATTAATACTTATGTTAGTTTAATGTATGAACTTAAAATGGAAAGGTATTTACGAATAAATTTGTTGGGACCGGGCCCTCGTCTTATGAAAAAAGAATTTACCGGGCCGCGGTCTCACAAAGGTCGAGAAACGCTGCGTTAGGTAAATACGTACATTGCCGATACTGAAGGATCACTGTACCTCCATCTTCAGGGTCACGCAGTTCAACACGAGTGGACCGCGTGATCCTGAGTGAACTACGTACCGTCCGAAAACAGCAGTTCTTCAGCAACCTGCCATCGCGCGCAGTGAGCCTCCATTACAAACACCAAATTTCGGTCAGACAGTTATAATGCTGTATAAAGAAGTGCTCGCTGTTCGTTGCTATGGTCGTGCGCCACGTCTACACACATATGCAACACGAATTCAGTAAGACATGTCCTGCTGTGGCTGTTTGACAAGAACTGCTGCAGAAGACAGTGTCTGACCCACTGTCTCGGGTGAACAGATGCATTTCCTGACAGACTGATTCATTTGTGTATCGGCACTGAATTTCTGAGGCGCTGCCAGTGTTTTCCTGTCGTTGTGCAGTGTTATCAAAACACAATCTGTCAGCTCTTACTGCCCCACCCTGTGTTAGAACTGTACTACTGTCTGTTAATGTACATGGGTGTGAAACTCGAACACTGTCCTTAAAAGAAACACAGGATGAGGGTGGCTGAAAATGGAGTAGTGAGGAAGATACTTGGGACTGAAGGGGAGGAAATGAAAAATTGCAGAAAATAGCATAATAATCACATTCATTATTTGCGCTCTTCATCAAACGCAATTCGGGTGATCGGATTTTGGAGCATAAGATGGGCGGAACATGTGGCACGAATGGGGGTGTGAAGAAGTGCTTACATGACTTGGGTATGGAGAACTGAGGGAAAGAGGCCACTTCGAAGACCTAGGCGGAGGTAAGGTAATATTAAAATGGATGTTAAAGAAACAGGTTGTGAGGACTTGGACTGATTTGTCTGGCAAAAGAAAGGGCAAGCGGTGGGCTTTTGTGATCACGGCAACGAAACTTCATTTTACACAGCTGAGAAAATGCTAGCTGCTCAAGAGACGCTGAGCTGCGTGCAGCTGGTGTGTCGGCTAATGAAGCTACGCTGAAGGCAGCAAAATCCAAAGTGCAGCTGGTGTGTCAGCTAATGAAGCTACGCTGAAGGCAGCAAAATCCAAAATGCAGCTGGTGTGTCGGCTAATGAAGCTACGCTGAAGGCAGCAAAATCCAAAGTGCAGCTGATGTGTCAGCTAATGAAGCTACGCTGAACGCTGCAAAATCCAAAGTGCAGCTGGTGTGTCAGCTAATGAAGCTACGCTGAAGGCAGCAAAATCCAAAGTGCAGCTGATGTGTCAGCTAATGAAGCTACGCTGAAGGCAGCAAAATCCAAAGTGCAGCTGGTGTGTCGGCTAATGAAGCTACGCTGAAGGCAGCAACAGCCAATATGCAGCAGGCCTACTTCTTGTAAAGGTTTCCAGCAAAGTGCCAGGCCCACAGCGCCCTACACCCGCGCCCTGTCCACTCTGACGTCAAAAACCCTCGTTGTTTGGACTCTTCATTCCGGTTCAGGATTAAACAATTCTGGACTGCGATTGGGCGTCGCGTCGCTACAGCATTTGAAGCCATTTGAAGCAAGTGTCAAACACTGACTGACACCCCGGATCTTGCCGTCACCACATTTAGATTGTTACAAACTGCAACGGTTCTGCAACTGATTATGACGCCTTCTTCGGGCTGTAGAGTGACGTAATGCATCATACCGTGCTGTTGCTTGTCTCTCAACTACTCGTGTTCATTCTTTGTCCTTGAACACGCCCAAATTGACTGCCGCACTCTGTTCAGTCCTCAGCAACACTTCAAAATATAGTGGTAAATATATTTACCGCATGCGGCCCTCCGTTGAAGGTCTTTATACACCCAGAACAGTGGGACATATTCTTACGTCCATGTCCAATTCTTGCGGAGGGACCGGCAGAACGAGCATCACGGTAATTAGAACGTCTGAGGTGCCTCGACGTAGTGTTCGTTGGTGGATGGTGATTTATTGTGTTTGCATAATCTAATGCACTGTGCTTGTTGCTGCCTTCCAGTTTCGCCACTAACTCTCTCTCGCTCTCCACTTCTAACACCAAAACTTTTGAGTCCCCTTTGCACTTCTACACTCTCACTCTCCAGGGCGCTCCTTCCAACAGCCTACAGTGATTGGTTGGACTTTTCTTTGGCTGACCAATTGAAAATTCTCAGAAGTGAAGCTTAAATTTTCGTGGGGTAGAAACGCCCACAACCTAACCGAAAACTTAAATTCTTTACCGAAATAAAATCACACATTTTGTCAACCGAAAGCCAAACTGAATTTCCCAACATCGGGTCCTCGCAATTAGCTTTGAAGTTGTCAGGTCTGGAGGGACAGCAATGCCGTCAGCAAACTGTGCCAGTGTTCGGCCACACGAGTGATTTGGGAATTAGGGGAGAATGTGCAATGGTCATGAGTTCCGTGCGGTTCCCACATTAAACAGCGTTACCAGTCGGTCTCTGTAAATAAGAGACTGTGCGCTTTCTGTGAGGTGGCAGCCGATGTGTTGTGTTACACAGAGGAACTGCGGAATTTAGAGCGATTCGTTTTTAGTGACTTATACACTAGTTTGCGTGAAAGAAGAAGAAAAATATTAATTATGTAGTAGCCCTGCCTTATAGGGTCATTACTTCTCTTGACAACTATATTCTTTACCTCCGTCCGCTGCTCCGCCTGGCGCATGAGCAGTCTTTAGAGTTGCTACTTTCTAGCAGTGGCAACAAACGATAGTTGTCAGATAAAGTAATGTCTCCACACTACGCCGTACCTGTAACAGAAACACATGCACGTCTCTGATCACACCGACAATGGAACCTCCCGTGTCTGACAGCTGACAGTGTGCTGTTGCTGTTGTCCGGTCAACATTAAGACTATATCTGAGTTACGAACAGGCGAGTTTCTGACTGTGGGAAACATTTTCTCCTTATGACGCAGTGGAGAGATAGTACAATTCAGTCGGTATTGTAGCCTAGACCTATGACGATCAAACACTTCCTTGAAGGTGTGTAATGTGTAAGGCTGGACCGTCCGTTTTGACCGCAGATAGGATACTAGACGATCTGTGGATAGGATGCAGTGGCAAAATTGCGCGTTGGTGTTTCAACGGGTCTGAAAAGTGTAACATGCTGGTAATGTTTCAGGTTTTAGCGGAGGCGGGTATGGCGGTTCATTTGGTGGCGGCGGCGGCGGATATGGCGGTGGCGGTGGCGGTGGCTGGAAGGGAGGATTCGGTGGGGGTGGGTACAGCGGCGGTGGTGGGGGATTCGGCGGTGGTGGATACGGCGGTGGCGGTGGATGGAAGGGAGGATTCGGCGGTGGTGGTTACGGTGGCGGAGGCGGAGGCGGATATGGCGGAGGCGGTGGTGGTGGTAAAGTGATCGTTTACAAGATCATCTCATCTGGCGGCGGTGGATATGGAGGAGGTGGATACGGAGGCGGTGGTGGATGGAAAGGAGGTGGCGGATTTGGGGGCGGCGGAATTGGTGGCGGCGGATACGGAGGCGGTGGTGGATGGAAAGGAGGCGGCGGATTTGGGGGCAGCGGATTTGGTGGCGGCGGATACGGAGGCGGTGGTGGATGGAAAGGAGGCGGCGGATTTGGAGGAGGCGGATACGGAGGAGGCGGATACGGAGGAGGCGGTGGATGGAAAGGAGGTGGCGGTGGTAAGACTATATTCTTTAAATAATTTGGTTAATAATAGCAATGTGCTCTTGCATAATCTCTGTCGTTGACAGGGCTGTCAGAGTCTTTTGTGTCATGGCGCGGTCTTGTCTGGTAAATTGGTACAGACATGCAGAAGAGTTTTCTGCGACTACTCTGAAGATGGAGGCAGCAAACTGCTCCGAAATGTCGGAAACAAATTACCTGAAAATAAGGTGCCACATCCAGCAACAGGCAGTCCTCACTACCAGACATGCTGCGATACAGCACGCAGTGCTGTGCGCTGCGGTTGTTTGGTTGTGGAAATTAGTGTCTTCCGCTGTGTGTGTGTGTGTGTGTGTTTCAGCAACGGCGGCTACATGTGACCATGACTACGCGTTTTTTAAGTAGATACAAGAGTTACGCTTTCGAAGGAAATTACTGCCTCCATCTTCAGTTTCGAAAGTGCCCTAAAACAGCAGTCTGCCGAAACATCAAACCCTATAGTTACGTGGCGTGATGACAGAACAGCAGAACGTCCGATAGTTACTTTTATTTCTGATTTATTTAAGTTGTGTTGCAGCATTTGGAAGGAAGCCCTTGTGACTTAATTCAGGCATTTGCAAAAAAGTGCTGAGAAATGCAGGTCGAGGCTTGAACCGGCCAACTTTTGATCACAGATACGCTACGCTAACCCGGTCAATAGACTATCAGTATGAAGCCCGAACACATTTACGCCCCACGCACATAAATAAGACAACGAAGTGCCTAAGGTTATGTCTGAGTTTCCATTTGGGACTTGCAGCATCATGCAACATGGTACAGTGCACGGTAAAGGCAAGCATAGCCTCTTACTGCACTGAGCAGTTTCGTGTCTAGGCCACTTTCATTTTCGGTTAACCCTGTAAAGCCCAATGGCGCCAGTTTAACATTCAACAATCCTACGTTCTGCCCACACAGTGTATTTATGTGTTTTGTGTGGATCTCAGAACAAAGAGAGGTTATTCCCCTACACAGCATTAACTGATTGGCTTTTATAACCGAGACGGAGAGTTTACTGCGCGGTACGGACTGGATATTTATAGATAATTCAGGTTAATTTTGTTCTGTAAATGTTTAAGTAGAAGTTGGTAAATTGTAGGCAGGGTGCTGTTTCGGGTGCAAGATGTGCCGAACAATGTGACGAAACTTGAAATTCATAGCCAGAAATCCAGATGACAGAAAATTATTTTCCCCCTTTCTCTACGTAAAGGTTGAGCCCCGTCAAATACGAGGTTTTGCTCGAAGTAACTCGCAGCTGGAAAGGAAAACCTCGACACCATAAAAAGAATACTTCCAAACCAACTACAAACGCCCCCTCTAGTGACGTGTTCACGTAATACTCACGCGCCATCGCGCGGCGCCTCTCTTATGTGACATCCACAGATAACCCCACAGTAAATCCGTTAGTATACATTATCGCATATATTAACTGTATTTTTTCACACACTATTCACGCCACGAATTTGAAAACTTCATAAGAGATAGCTTGATAGGGTCGGTAAAGTTCGAAACTGCATTCCCGACCGAATTGTAGGTACCCCGTGACTGCTTCATAACGACTGCCTTTCTGTGCTGGTTATATTGTTAGCTAACTCATGTTTTCACGTGGTTGCTATGGAAACAAAATGTTGCAGTCTCAATCACGGCCAGTCCCAACTGTAAACATGTCAGTGAGGTGTGTCAGTTCATTCCCTCGCACACCAAACACACCATCTGAAGTCGATCGTGCACTAAAGTTGTGACGTCACTGTAACAGCGGAACTCATTAGACTGCTGTACGTCTGTGGTGTAATTGCTCTATAAACATTCTTGGTACATTCTAAAACCGTTTCCTTCTTAACATTGTATGAACTGGCGAAATGTCAGAAGGGCAAATTAGAACGTCATGTTTTTTTGTAGACTTGAAAGCTTTGTCGCATCAAACCCATTTCACTACAATTAGCAGCATGTGGCTAGCTACTTTCATTCGTTGCACGATACAGTTGCCAACTTTCAATGAACAAACAAATATTCCTCGAATAGCCGTGCAGAATTTTCTAAATTTTCCGTGTGTAACTGCTCTGTTAAATATGCACTATTCACTGGGGATTTTGATGTTTGAACTCAGATCAGGAATATGGCCGCGATCAATAACGGGGCTGTTCAAATAAAGGAAATCAATACTAACCATTATTGTACCAGTCTACAAGTAATTAAACAGATTGTTACGTAGATACCCAGAGGTCAAAGCGATAAGGGAAGGTACCGCCTGCTCCACAAGCCAATATTAAACTTTTAATTAACCCTGCTTTGATAACGTCTGAAAGTTTAACGCTTAAAACCCTTCATATTTCCCACACAATGTGTTTATGCTTTGCGCTTGTTTTGCGGAGTAAACATCCATTATTACCTTAAACTACATTTACCGGATTGTGTTTTCTGTGAGGTGTCAACCGATTCTTATCTCGGCATTGGAGAGCTGTGGGTCATTAAACTCAGTCGACAAAGCGCAGTCATCTAAAAATATTAGTCATTCGTTGTGATTACCTCCCCCCCGCCCCGGTCATTCGCCAGTCCACAGCCACAGTGAAAGGTGGTGACGCCGCAACTAACGCACCGGGTTCGTTGTCACGCGCAAACTTGTGAGCAGATTATTGAGCTGTAGTGCAAGCGTCGACAGCCGCCATCTCTGTCAGCGTTTCGGAGACACATTTTACCTCTGTCTTCAGGGTAAAATAGTGTTCTCTGTGCTGTAAAAGTCCTTTAAATTTTATGTAGATAAATATTAAGTATACAGATGACTGTTAAACAACGTCGTGCCAATTATCGGTTGCACTGTAAGTCAGAAAATGTTTGTCAAGTACAGTGAGGGCCTGTGTAAGTCTAGGCACGTGACTAGTACTGCTGTCAATGCGACGCTTCTCTCCAACGCACCGACGCTCGATATTCCTGTAATTAATATACAGATAAGATTTATTCAAACTTAGGGCGCAGTTAACACGGTACAGACTGTGCAAGAAGTTGCAATAATCTTACCACTGCAGTACTCATTGCACGGTAGATGAATAAAATTATCTGTAAATAATGTTTAATAGTCAGTTCCTACGGCACAAAAGACACCCACAATTCTACACTGAAGATAGAAAGGTCATGTTCCTCCGAAACCCTGGTACCTACCTTCAAAGTACACGGCGTCACGCCCCAAAATACCGTTTGTATTACAGAAACCATAAGGTGATGCTGTATAGCGAGAATCAGCTCAGCAAGCAATGACATTTGTGTAAATGACGCCACAGAGGGCGGCTTTAGTTTTGTCAGGTTGGATGTCGTTTAAATGGTACGGGAGAGTACCATCAGTAAATCTGCAGCTGTCATCGGTGCAGTTAATAAATACCTTTCATTCTGGCATGTGTTAAAAGGACGGGGGGGGGGGGCATACAGGGTCAATTGGACGGCTAACGCAGCGATCCGTTGAGTCTGAGAACACGTCATGAAAATAGCGAGAGAGGCACATTAGACATTTGAAGGTTCAACAATACACTACAGAATTAAAAAAAAAAGAAATTGAGGCCCAGAGGGTGGGTAGAGGTATAGCTCTACTCTTTCTTGACCGCGGCGCTAGAAGGGGGTGAGTGGTCAGCAACACGCCCCGGCCGCACTTTACACCCGGGAAAGATCCGGTACCCATTGTACAGGAGGCTGGGTGGGCCCCAGAACCGGTCTGGACGGATGCGGAAAATTTCGCCCCCACCGGGATTCGATCCCGGACCGTCCAGCCCATAGTCAGTCGCTATACCGACTGAGCTACCCGGCCCACTACAGAATTTTAACCTTACTATAATTATGACTGTTGGGCCGTTTATCCATATAAAGCACCGCGGTTACAATGTGTACCAGCAGTTTAACATTCAACAATTCTACGTTCTTCCCACATAGTTTATGTGTTTTGTGTGGATCTGAGAACAAACAGCGATTATTTCCCTATACAGCATTAACTGACTTGTTTTTATAACCGAGACGGGTCTGTTTACTGCACGGTACGGACTGGATCTTCAAACATAATTCAGATCCTTTTAAAGCCCCGCGGTCACTATATGTACCACAAGTTTAACATTCAATAACTTTACGTCCTGCCCACGCAGTGTACTTATGTGTTTTGCGTGGATATGAGATCAAACAGCGATTATTTCCCTATTCACTGTTTGTTTCAAAACCTACACAATGAGCACTGGATTTTTGAGTATAGGCCGAGGATTAAATGACTCTCGTAGCCTGCAGACTTATATAAGCCGCTGCCAAGAGCCGCCACTGGAATCATAGTAACACGAAACAAAAATGACCCCAGACTCTTGCGCATTATGTCGACAACAACATTGGAGAAGTGGCTTATGGTGGGTTTAACACCGGCTTTATTAATATCTTTACTTTGCACATTTTACTTTGTCAGAACTGTTTGGAATGGTCGGTGAGTGTGCTGACGTCTGTGACACTTGCTACCTTAACAGCACTGGCAATAGACGTCATCGTGCCACGGACCGTCCAAACCTTCAGTAGAACGGTAGTGACACTGTCGTGTAGAACGGAACGGGACAGTACAGGACAAGACAGGACTGAACAGGACAGGACAGGACAGGACAAGACAGGACAGAACAGGACAAGACAGGACGGAACAGGGACAGAACAGGACAAGACAGGACGGAACAGGACAAGACAGGACAGAACAGGACAAGACAGGACGGAACGGGGACAGAACAGGGCAAGACAGGACAGAACAGGACAAGACAGGACGTAACAGGACACAATGCACCGACTAACAGGTTGAACTGAACAACGTGATTGCATTGTCTGTGTATTCTACCCAGTATCCGACGTATCGGCAGCTGTTAAAGCGATGTGAAAATTCTATGGGACACTTTCGGGAGGCAAGGCTGATCGTCCGTCCAAATATTTGTCAATACTTTGTAAATATTAATTTGTTAACCCGAGCGTCTCTATCGCTAAATTTTCGGACAGCTTGCAGTATGATATTAAAAAGGAGAACAACCTGTCCCGGACGAAGAACGGGTAGGTCTGTTTGTGTGAATATTTTTAATTTGTCATTCACCGACGCTGCCGAATGCGAAGATTGTACAGTGTCAGCAGTATGGAGCATTGGTGGACTGATACTGACAGGGGAGACTGAAGTACTGGCATAAAAATGTCAGCACCAGTGCCACTGTGTCCACCGATGATCTTAATTGGACTGGCCGGGGAGCGAGTCAGGGCCTCCGCGGAGAGAGACTGGCGCCTGACTGCGTGTCATGATGAACTGTTGATGAATGCTGAACGGGGATCAGAATGTAAAAGGTCACCGTCTAGAGGACCATTCCTCAAAGTGCTGCTTCTGTGAACATTGTGACGTCATGCTGCAATTTCAATCAACAGTAACGATTTGGCTCGAAATTCGCGGAAAGGCTCAAATTGCTTTACGTTTAATTTGCAAAATTAAAACGCAAAACATAAATTTAAAACCTTTTTAGAGATTATATTTCATTTTGTCTACAGGCACACCGTCAATATATTGTGGGTACCGCCACACCGTCAATATATTGTGTGTACCGGCACACCGTCAATATATTGTGTGTACCGGCACACCGTCAAAATATTGTGTGTCTGTGTCTGTACACCGGTACTTCGGCCCGTCTATATAGTCTCTATATCTATACACCGGTACTTCTGCCCATCTATATACTATGTCTCTATGTCTATACACCTGTACTTCTGACCTCCTATATACAGTCTCTATGCTTATACACCAATACTTCTGCCCATCTATATACTATGACTCTAAGTCTATACACCGGCACTTCCGCCCACCTACATACTGTGTTTCTATGTCTATACACCTGTACTTCTGCCCATCTATATATAGTCACTCTGTCTATACACCGGTACTTCTGCACTTCCAAATACACCTGTACTTCTGCTCATCTATATACAATCTATACACCGGTACTTCTGCACTTCCAAATGCCTCTCCTTTCATTATGCAGTTTGGTACCTAACTGTGTAAATTAAAGTGGTAACTAGATGTACCACCTGCCTTGGCATTCAGAGCTCAACACCATCACAGTTTCTTTTATAATCATCCCCAAAACCGTCATAATCATTATCTTCCCTATCATCCCATTTCTCTCTCACTATTCTGCGCAAATTCCCAGCAGCCCCCCCCCCCCGATAATGCTGCTACTGACAGTTCGCAATGTCAGTATTTTGCTCTGATAACCGCCACCAGCTGCCAGGTTCAGTGGCATGGCAGAAGGCTGTCCGGTGTCTATCAATGGCCGGGCGTGTGACAAGAACAGCTGGGCAATGAAATAACGCAGCAAATTGCTTAGTGCAGCCGGTCACGGAGTGGCCAGTTGGTGTGACGACGTTGTACACGAGGCTGTTCAGATTCTTCATTGCGCCCGGCTCGACTCCGTCCTGGTGGTCATCATGGGTGTGAGAGACGTTGAGACAGTTCTGAGTGAGGCCGAGCAAACATATTTTGTAATGGGGACGGCGTGTTCTCTGCGGGGTCATATCCGAGCAGAGGACTGGCATATGATGCAACATGCATCACTTCATGGAATGTCCTCAGGTTCGCTCTATGAGTAAACAAACGATCGACGAAAAAGGCAGTGGAGTAGCGCTTGAATATCGTAGGGGCGTGTCGTAGGTCAGGTACATGGCTGTCTGCCTTATACAGTGCGCTTGGAATGACTGAGCGTGATTAAGTCACACCCCGCTGACTGTTTTTATCGATAAGAATCGATAGTAATATTTACATTGCCTCAGTGGAGTAAGCGGCCGGTCTGGTGACGGACAAGATACCGCTGAGTTATATAAAAGCCGATATTCATTGAAACGGTAGCTGTGTTTTGTGACAGGAATGGGAAACAGCGGGGAAAATGTAAGTTTTTGAGTGTTACACCAGGTGGTACATGAGGTATGGAGTTGAAGGTTTAACCTGCTAACGGAACAGAAGGCGCCCATCGCGGTATTCCTCGGTCACACTAAATTTGCAGCGTGTTGCATTTGGTACGCAAGGAGCTACAATAAATGTTGTTATTTTAGTGCTGGAGTGAAAAGATGCAGTAAAATTGCATGTAGAAACGTAACACGCGTGACAGTAGCCACAACAGGCTGCAATACTGAGCGTCTGTGACCGGGCGGATGAGGCGGGACGGTGCATCGGTCAGGCGGTCAGGCGCCGGCCTCTCACCGCAAACATACCAGTTCGATCCCAGACCAGTCCACGTGAAACTTGTGTTGACGACACGTGTTACTGTCTGAGCAATGGCCTTCCCCTGTCAGTGTCCTGCTACCAACACTGCACCGCATGCGTTCCTGCACTAATATAAACTGAAAACTTCGTCAAATAACTACTTAAAATGTGCACAAAGCAGGGAATGTCTTCACGAACTGTACAGCTAGAAGCATCTCGTGAAGAACATGTCAGTGGCGGCTCGGTGTCTGATCGTGCTGTTTCGATTTCAGGTGGCTGGTGGTGATGGTCTTCATATCGGTCCGAACAGTCAACACGAAGTGTACTGTCAGTGGATGGCAAACTGCCGCTTGGTTCACCTGTCCCGGTACGTGCACGGCACCTGCTTTAATTTCACACTCTGACAGCCACACGTGAGCCAGCCCGTGCTAAAGATGGCAGTTGCACAACGCTTCGTCCGTGGTAACCTGACATGCAGCTTCTGACGACACTTGTGCAGACATGTGTACAGTCAGCTCCAGGTAGTGCATATCGGTGATAAATATTTGGCAGTAGCTTTATGCTTCTGCCAGTCATGACAGTATGATGAACTGCAAACCTTCAGCAGTCAGTGTCACCTGCAGGCCGGCCGGCACCACATTCCATGCAATTACGATATTTTGTACACTTTTAAGATGAAAATAAATATTTTTATATAAAGTGACCCACATCATTTAATAATATCCGACCATCCAACATGCAACTTGAAAAGAAACTGGATCTACAGTGTGTCTTCTGGGGGGTTACACAGCTAGTGTGCGGATAGGATATACACAGAGCGTATACAGAGAGGTTATGTAAGGCAGAAAGGTAATACAGAGATTATAAAGGCAGATAATATAGACAAGTTATATAAGGAAGGATATACAGGCTGGTTATACTGACAGGATATATAAGGCAGAGTATATAGACAGGTTATATAAGGCAGGGTATACAGACGTAATACAGAGATTATGCAGGCAGTTAATATAGACATGTTATATAAGGAAGGATATACAGACCGGTTATACAGACATAATATATAAGGCTTGTTATACAGACTGGCTTTACAGACAGATTATATAAGGCAGGTTATACAGACAGGTAATACAGACAGATCATACAGGCTGGTTGTACAGTACAGACAGGCTCTTCTCTGTCCCGCCAGGCACATTTTACAGTGTCAATTCTCATCGTGTTCCTGTATGAACATTAAGATTCAGCCGCTGAAGGAAACAGCGCCATTAAACGTCTATTTGATGAACAACACAAAGTCTTTTGTTCACAAACATACAACTTGAATCATTTCCTTATTCTATTCCGGATTTATATCAAGTGCCCAAGTCATTAATTTGCGTCAGTGTTTTACGGAGTGCGGAATACAGCCACACGCTGCAGCGGTTCCATATCACGAACTGTCAACCCAGTTGTAAGAATAGCTTCCTACCAAAAACTGACTGCATGGAGCAGAGACCCTCTTCAGTAGCTAACTGTTCCTCAGCCAAGTAAGAAATTCGCTGCAGTTTATGAAATCCGAAAGTTCATGACCGTGTTCACATCAGCCCGACACCTGTCCGTATTGTAAGGCAAATTTATCCAATCTACACCATTTCATTTTATTTATCTCGGATACATTCTAATAATGTCCTACCATCTAAGCCTATGTCGCCTAAATGGATTCTTTCCTTAATGTTTTCCCACCAAAACCCTGTATGCACGCTCCATCTCCTCCATTAGCACCACAAGCTTCTCCAATACTATTCATCCACAAAATATCTGGTGAGCAGCACAACTGGTGAAAGTTCTCAACATGCAGTCTTCTCCAGTCTTCTGATAGCGCGCAGTATCTTCCTAAGATGTCCATTTTGAACACACAAAGGGCCCTCAAATGTCTGAAGTTTAGTGTAACATTTCATCACATGCTTATTTCTTACTGCCAGTTTTTACCTTCTCGCCCAACCCCGAAATTGGAGGAACCCCCCCCCCCCTTTTCAACTATCAGCGTCTGCATATTGATTATATGCCTACGTAGGTACCCACCACAACTAGAGGCCGTTTCCTCGGACCGAAACTTTCAGTCCTAACTACACGTTAAAGCCCAGTGGTCACCATATATACCACCAGTTTAACAGTCAGCAATTCTACGTTCTCCCCACACAGTGTATTTATGTGTTTTGTGTGGATTTGAGAACAAACAGCGATTATTTCCGTATACAGCATTAACTGACTGGTTTTTATAACCAAGATTTAACTCTTTAAAGCCCAGTGGTCACTATATGTACCACCAGTTTAACATTCAGCAATTCTACGTTCTCCTCACACAGTGTAGTTATGTGTTTTATGTGGATCTGAGAACAAACAGCGATTATTTCCCTGTACAGCATTAAC
>Ga0123355_10011671_pt1 | contig 13558 bp, 10 predicted proteins | sample TergutEmb28metaG_3_FD_89872 | JGI IMG/M metagenome (GOLD analysis project Ga0123355, IMG submission 89872) | Embiratermes neotenicus P1 segment gut microbial communities from Petit-Saut dam, French Guiana - Emb289 P1 | ecosystem: Host-associated > Arthropoda: Insects > Digestive system > Gut ...
ATTTTTTTTTTAAAGAGTGATTTTATTTTTAAAGGTTATTTGGATTTTTAGAAAAAAAAAAAAATAGGGGGGGAAGGGCGGAAAAACAAAAGAAAAGAAAAACAAAAAATCCCCCCCCCCCCCCCCAAAAAAAAAAACTTACGCAATTCTAATTTTTCGACTATAAATCCCACATGGGCTTGCCCAGGATAGGGAAAATGCACCATATACATGGAGGACAAATGACAATATACTAACTAGTCGCCGACAGGTGATAGGGGGTCGCTTCCAAGCGTAGGGTTTTGGCTTCACCATTATGCTACAAAATATTGCACGAGGCATCGGACCTCGTGGTTTTGGCAAACGCGGTGAAGAATCTTTGAGTTCTCGACGGAATGAAAAATTTTCTACTAGATGAATGAGTAAAATTTAACCTTCTGACAAAAAAATTCTTTTTCATTAAGTTAGATCAGTTAGTGGACTATTAATGACATAAACATTACATGTTCTCTAAATATAATACCAGTTACATAATCAGGTACATTATGTCTAAATTGCACTATGTATTAACCCTTTGATGTCCATATATTTTGTCCAGTTCCAATTTATTTTGCTGCACTGTTAAAACTGTCACACTGGGTACGAAATTGGAAATAAATATGATTTTTTGAAGGTTGGATACATCCATATAAACACTCCCTTTCAAAGCCAGTTTACTTCAACACACCAGTTCATTACAACGCTTAGCTTTTTTTAAATTTAACGTTGTTTGTTTCGTCTGCTTAGGAAAGAATTTGGACCGGAAGAGACATTCCAAACGTTCAATAAAACGCGGGGTATTTGTTTACTAGATGAGGAATGATTAGCTTTTCATGAACGACTCTGCTCTTCATAGGTACACAATTAATTAGTAGGGAACAACTCCAAATAACCTCACGAACAAGGGGGGCGGCTGCCGGCACCTAGGAAAGTGGCTGATATTGCGATATTTCCACTGTAAGGAGGTGGCTGCAGTTCAAAAGGCTGACGATTTCCTCCCTTTTAAGGGATGCTTATGTTATCTTAAAACTTCTAATATTTTCGTTCAAAGACGAAGTCACAGTGCCCTTAAAAATTTAAAACTAAAAAGTTTAACACGATCGCAATCTGTCTCGCTTCTTAGAGTTCTTCCCCGCCTCCGGCCTTCACCATCATCAATATCATTGCCCAAATTAATAACCACAAAGCACATCAGCCGCCACTTCTGCAGCATCCAGTTATCTTCTTGACGCACAAGTCTTTCTGTCTTATTAATGTATGCATCATGCATGGCGTCAAATTCAACCTATGTAACCAACTACTCATGCACCAAAAATTAAGCACAACAGACGCAATGTGCATCGATTGCCTTTAATTTTTACTACACGATCAGTTGGTTATACAGGTTGAAGTCTCTCTGTGTCTTCGGACCGAGTATGGTGGTTCGAGGACCAATAATTTTCTACAATTGGATCGACATTCTTGCAAGTAGGAGCTTAGTAGTTTCCGTCAGTACGCCAAGTCTCCCGAGGTAGTTCCATGAAGATACCATACCTCTTGCAGCCATGGCGTTGCTTACTAATGGCGTCGTAGCAAAACCTTGAAGTTTACAGGCCTCAAAACCTAAATCCAGAATTTTAATCTTAATATTATCGTCTATCTGTATTTCGGCTCTTTCTAACAGACTTTTCTAAGACAATTCTCCATCAAAGACTTTTATGCGTTCTCCATCTCCGTCATGTCCTGTCCATTTTACCCTCATACAATTCCACAATCCGTGGGGCACTATATGAACAATATCAACACGGTTTAATTTATTTCTTTTCTAAATTATTCCCTTTATTATCTTTTCAAATCACACAAACCACTTGATCTTCACAGTTCATACAGAGTCGCTATAGAAAGTACATTAAAATATTTTCTGTACATGCCATAAAGGCATATGAGTGGAGTTACAGGTCCACTTATTCTTAATATCGGTGCTAGATGGACGTGATTAGTCAGATTCACGCCACGACTATTTTAAAACGGGGGAAAACACCGCTGGTACTCAACGAATAGGAGGTTGGGGGCCCGAGAGCCCGTCTGGACGCTTTTGAGAAGAGAAAACCCCCTTTTCTTTACCCAGATTCGTAGCACGTGTCCTCACCGATGCAGCCCGTCGCTAAACCGACTGCGCTGTCCTCGTTACGTCGTTAATGTAGCAATAAACCTGTCGACACGTTCTCACACTGGCACACAAGTGTTATATACTACGTAAATCGAAAAAGTGCCAGTACGTGCCTTAGTTTTCGTTTCACGGTCTTTGTAAAAATATTAGCTCCATGTACTTACAAAACGTACTGTAAGTACACGTGGGTCGGGTAGCTCCGTCGTTATAGCGACTGACTACGGGCTGGACGGTCCGGGATTGAATCCCGGTGGGGACGAGATTTTCCGCCCGTCCAGAACGGCCCTGGGGCCCACCCAGCCTCCTGTAAAATGGGTACCGGGTCTTTCCCGGTGGTAAAGAGCGGCCGGGGTGTGCTGTTGACCACTCACCCCCTTCTAGTGCCGCGGTCATGGAAGAGTAGAGCTATATCTCTACCCACCCTCTGGATCACACCAGGCCTGTAACGGAATCACTTTACCTTTTACTGCATGTACACAGGTGGAAGTTGGCAGTCACGTTCCGAGTCTTCCTGTGACTGAGAGTGGTGGTCAATTTCACGCTCCAGCCGCCTTATGTTCCATAGAATACGTGAGTGGACCACACAACTGGCCTGGATATACTAGCTTAAAGATGATTAGGTCTTTATTCTAATAAATTATTTAAGTAATTCACTTATAAATCATGCACAGTGGGACACAAATTTAAAACATTCTACAATAAAGTCTAATGTCCAGAGAGCGAGTCGCCACGAGTGTGCAAGTTATCAGCACGGTGGTCAAAGAATCGAAATCTACGACAAACATTATCCTGGGACCGCCGCTTGACTTATCCCGCTTCGATTTATTACGGAGTTTTGTAAACGGTGCCATCTAACTGCATCCTACAGGCCTACCATTTTTACTGAATCTCCGATTACACAATCCATGCAGCAAGTGAATGGGGGAATGCTTAAGAGTATATGAAAAGATGTGGGAGTGTGCTTTGTCGTATGCTAGGCTACAAGTTTCATATTCTTGTTTTAAATAAAACCATAGCGGTATTTTTATAACCTGTTATGTAAGTTTCAAATTTACCTGTAGTGGAAGTGATAAAACCAATGTCTATATAATAATAAATCCAGATTTTTATTACTTTATTGTGATATTAACCTCTTGACTGCTGCGTAGGCCTGTATGTGAGCGTACTGACTCATACAGCCTTGACGAGACGTACAGATACTTCCATACACTTGCACAATACTTCTCTTACATACAAATCACGACACGTTGTCTGCACTGGACAGAGATAACCCGACCATAGCAGTCAAAAGGTTAAAGAGAAGTGGTACGTCTGAAGTTAATAAATTATATCGAATTATTTAACAACTGGTTGTTACCAGTGAATTCTCAGAATACAAGAACGATTTCAAATTATGAGCTGAACCCATCTTGCACTTCATCACGGCCAAATCGTAACTTGGGTTAAGGTGTAGCTAGAGGGTTTGGACATTTTGTATTGCGTTACATGCAGTTGGGACAACAATCCGTTATCGGTGATGGCAGGATCAACGCCAATGGAAGCAGCTCCTGCTTGCTGGACAACCGGCGCTGCTCATTGGTCGACCTAACTGTGAGCAGACATGCAAGAAGGGAGTCGGTGCTGCACCAGCAGCAGGAGAATCTCCTGGAGTCCAGTAACTGTAGTGCAGGATCCTCTGCGGCTCCACGTCGCCAGCCCACGAAACTGCTAGGTGAGTATTCGGAAAAATGGTCTGTCCTTCCGCATGTTTCTCCTCCCAGACCACTTCATGAGTCCGTAAGAAGACTGGCTGGAGTTTAATGTGTCCTGTATTATTTTTCGCATCCTTCCTGCTTAGTGGCAGGGCAACTGTAGAGTGGCTTTCAAATTCCATAGAAGTTCCAGCTAGCAACAGCAGCTTAACATTTAGTAGTTGTGTCCATTCAAATCTTCCGACGATTCGGAGGAGCGTAGTGTTATCTTCAGGGTTAAACACCTCTTGGGCTGCTTGACAACGAAGATCCTTGCATTACGATTCTTTGCAAGGTCTGTAAAAATTTACCGGTCAAACGGCGTAACATCCCATCATCAACATCACTGTGAGAACTTCACTTCTACCAATAATTACATAAATGGTAAAATAAATAAATAAATAATAAAAATTAAAAAAAAAATAAATCTTGTTGACTCACCTCGAAAATCAGTATTTTACATAAAAAGTATACCTAATGCTGTACCTGGAAGAACACTGCAGAGTAACGTCTCTCTCTGTCTCTATATCTGCAGTTGATTGACTGAATGTGTACGGTTCTCTGTACAGAAACAGAAAATCTCAAAGAAAGCAACTGAAGGTCTATGTACTACTTTTACCTTTATTGTGTCATCCTTACTGTGCTGCCAGAAGTTTAAGAGTCAAGTATAAAAGTACAGTGAAGATGGTATCTATAGCAGTCTTCCTTTTTCACAAGCATAAAAAAATGCTGTGAGATATCTGAGGTCCTCAGAGCAGTTTTGCTAAAGATTCAAGACCTCTGGAATTGTTGCACCATGTCGACGTTTCTAAATCCGCTGTTTCTCCAACTTCATGGTCAAGCAGTCCACGTCAATACTGTCTGGAACTGCCTGACTGCTTGACCAAGAAGATGGCATTACATTCCTTCCATATGCTGGTCACAATTTTCCAGTCAACACAACATAACACCTCAGAAGACATAAATCTTCATAAATAACAATATAATCCTAAATAAATAGTACAGTGTTTTAAGATTCTTGTTATGTTACACCAAGTTATGTGGTGGAAATTATCCTCCTTTAGTTTTTCTCACTGGGAACGAGGTGATATGACAACCAAGGTTATAGCGAAAATTCTTGTATTAGAGATCCTATCGCTTCCACTGCAGAAGGACAGGTATCCTTTCTCTTTAAAATACAGCATAGAAGTGTAAGTGACTAGTATTGTTTCGCATCTCTACCAGGTGCTCGTCCACCACCACTGCTACGTCGCAGCTCATTCCCAATACACATAGATGTTGGTGCTTCAATTAATCGACACTCCTTCACACCCAAGGAGCATACCAAAACCCCTAGTGGAGGAGCAACACCTACAAAAGCCACACCAAGGAGGACTTCAATGGACTTAACTGAAGGTGACTCTTCACCGGATATGGCAAAGCGAAGAGTTAGGTTCTTAAGGAGGTACTGAAGCCTCAACAGAACATGTTAGTCATATATTGGTGGTCATTCTTACAGAATCAACAACCGTGGCTCTAAGAAATGCATCTGAATGAATAACTTATTTACATAAATTCAATCCATTTTTGCTATAACATAAAAAATATTATATCTGATATAAATTTGATATTAACAATAACTGAATGGCAAGAAATGTAAGAATTTTCAAAGAACCACCCCAGAGTAACATCAGTGTGTTTTAATCAGTATTCAAATTTGGTGCATCAGACAGCCCAGAAAATGCTGTGGCCTCTGGACTTTGTGATAGGGGAGATAAATTAACATAATGGATGAAAAAGACACAGATAGCTCAGGTATTAACAGAAGAAGCAAAGGTGGTGATAGAGTAGCTACAGAATTGCTGGCAAACATTAATCATTAATTCATTACCATGACATTTCTTGTTGTATATCATGCATAATATTTAATGTTGGTGTCCCTAGCTACAGTCACTAATTCATTACCATGAGATTTGGTGAAGCATGTCACACATAATTATTAATGTATTATCCCTACACATAACTGGCCAACATCTGCAGTATTTAGTAATCACAAATTTTCCTTACAGATTACTTGTCAACGTTTAATAACTCATGTTCAACAATATGACAATACACACTCATCTCCTGTCACACACAACTATTGGTAAACTGACGTAAACATGTCCTGACTGAGTTTTCAAGCTGCTGACGTGGTGCAGATGAGATCTTCGTTGTTAGGCACATTCGCCAAATCGCAAAAAAAGTGACTCCTGGCTTTGTCATGTCTGTCTGTCCATCCATCTGCATGGAACAACTCAGCTCCCACTGGATGGATTTTTATGAAATTTGACATTTGAACATTTTTAAAAAATCCATCCAGAAAATTCAAGTCATTAAAATCTGACAAGAATAATGGGTACTTTACATAAAAAAAAACTATGTACATTTGTGATCTCAGCTGTAAGAGTGGTCTTGATAGTGTTTTCAGCACAGACAAAACCACATGGCCTCAGATCATCAGGACTGTACCAACTGATGTTGAGGATGCCATTTGTGTGTTGAATGGAGAAAGCTTATTTTTGACTTGTCTTAAGCAACTAACCCAGCAACCACAAGAAGAAACAGAAAAGCTTAGGATATTAATAACAGATCATTATTTAAGGGAATGTATGAAGCTTATGTTTATTTTCTCCAATATACTGGTTTTACAACCTCTCCTGTGATTATAACCCTCCATTACTCTCTCAGCATTTTCAAAAAACATAATATAGTTCCTTTAGACATTCAGTAATCATTTCAGAACACTAATCCAGACCCTCAGAGAAGTAAGATATCCTGACATTGCTGGTGATATACATAATGTGCTGTTGATGTTACTGTCTCCCTAAATATCTAAAGCACCATGGTAATTGTTGGTACCAAATGCTGCAATAGCTCTTTATCCTACCCTCAATATTTCTATATTTCATATTATCATAATCAAAACCAATTATTTCTCTAAAGAACATTAACTGACTGGTTTTTATAATCGACATAAATTTTTTTCATGTTTGTTACAAGACCATGAACAGGCCATAAAATTTTATACAACTTAAAGCACAAAGACACTGACAGCAAAGTTGAGACTGCTAACAGATGCAACAGAAACATGAGGTTCAAATCAATCAGTTTTATTATTCGCCTACACAGTAGCACAGTTATGGGATTCCAAAAGTGCAAAGCTACTTCTGACTTCATTTCAGTGTTCTGGGAAAAAATGGGAGTACGGTCATTTTGCCTGTTATCAACCTTGCACATTCTGCATAAAGCGCAATATAATCAAATTAAATGTTGTTCATCATGTAAGGAAGTCATATAATTATTTTTATTCAATATAGTGTAAAAGTCTTCTTACTTCCAAATTTCCAACATGTGCTAGTGTTAGCAAAAAAACTAGCTTCTCATGGAGGACCATGTTTCATATATTAATAACAGATCTATAAGAGGAAATCAATCTATGATTCTTCAACTGTATTATGGGAAACAATGGAGTTGTATGTGGATTTGTTTAGATATAGGGTACATATTCTAATTATACAAGATATACTATTTTTATTAAATTTGTTGCCTACATAACAGTTGTTCTATGTACTGTTTTGAGATTAGAGGGTGAAGAGCAACGCATTTTGCCACTGTCTGTCTACACCATGTTATGTTTTCATGATTTACTTATTCATAGTTTATTAAATTATGTTGCCAGTAGCTCAGACAATACAGTGTCAAATGGATGGGTAATAAATGAGAATAAAACCAACAAGTGCATATGAAAATATGTGACTTTATCACATCATACAATGATTGTAATGTAATAAATTAATGTATTTTCATATGTAGTTGTTGGCTCTATTTTTGTGTTGAAGCATCAGTGCATGAACATGAAATATTTAAAAATGTGCAAAATGATTTTAAAAGGATGTGGAAGGGAGAGATTGTGGCATACTTTGAGGTACTATCCTAAAATGTACATGCAGTGACTAAGGAAAATCTTGGAACATTTTCATCATAGTGTCTCAGCTGATGCTTAAACTGGACACTTCCCAAATACACGTCGCAAGTAACAACCTATTTGCTTCTTGTCAGGTAGGTAATTCATGTGCAGTGTAAATATTACTGAAATCAATTCATATGTAAGTGAATTTTTACATAGAATTCATAATGCTTCATCACATACAGCCAACAAATCTGGGACCAAAGCTATGTCATGCCCTTAAGTGTTTAGTTAGAATATATGAATTATTCAATTGTCAAATTGTGTTCACCTGAACTGCTGGATTACATGCATTAGAGTGATGGCATGTAAACTGCACCATGTAATAAACACTACTAGTACAATTATGGTACATTAATAAAACAGGAATTTAACTGACATTGTACAATGGGAGATGAGGAAATGGAGTTGTCCCCATTTTAATTTCCTGGGTCTTGTCATCATAACAGAGTACAACACAACGAAGTTGTGACATTAATGTAACTGCAACCAATTCAAATCTTACCAGTTTTAACTAAACTGATGAGCAGAATATCATCCTCCTTTCAAATTTAATAGTTACCATGACTGCGTATGTGATATAAAGTAATTGCTTAGAGCCCACTGAAAGAAGCATACAAGGAGTAACATCTCAAAACTTCTAAGAAAATTAAACACTGTTACGATTAGTGAACTTTATTAGATACAGCAAACAATGACAAGCTAAAATGTTTGTTGACTGTAATTTTCAGGTATAAAAAATTGATGTTTCACAGAAACAAAGTGTCTACTGCTGATTTTATCTCATCTGCAAGGAACTGCAAATCAGCAAAGTTTCATTTTCTCCTGATGGTTAAAAAAATGATGGACAATGTACATATGAATGTTTGTGGCTCACAACCAAATACCATTCAAACATACTGCAATCTACAATTTAGCCAATACCACGTACAGCTGATAACAGGCTGTATGTTGCAAATAAGAGTGTGCTGGTAAGTAAAAATGGAGGGGGTAAAATTAATGACAATTAAATTGTTCCAATCACTCACTTTGATAAATGACACTAAAAGATTAAACATAACTGTTATTAAGAGTGAGGAACAAAGGAAGGGTAGGGACTTAGATCAGAAGAAAACAGAGTGAGCTAAATCACCTCTAACCTAAATATATTCATAGCATGTAAAGTTCTCTGAAACTTGATGGTGACTTTTCTGATCAACATATTCTATACAGTACTACAACACAATTTTGATATACACACATTGGTGGCATGCTTCCAGGAAAAGAAATAGCTCCCTTCAACAGACTCCACAGAGAAAATTTGAGGTTTCTTTTGCCCCTCACGACAAAAGCACAAGCAGCTTCCAAAAGCTGGTTTGTTATTGAATACAAGAAAGGTGATAGAGTCCTGTACAAATAACAACAGACTTTAGATTTATGTTCATTTGCAGCCACTTGCATTTAAATTGGATTCTACAGTCATGTAATGTTATGTACATTCGTACATGCATGCATACATACATACATACTTTCCATTAATCCATCAGTATGTCATGTGGCATTCATATGTGAAGCAAGTAATTGGCAGTGGCATAGCCAGATTTTATGGTAAGCAGGATGAATAATCACAATAGCTGCGCCTCATATAATAATTTAACAAAATCATAATAATTTATTGGAATTTCCTTTATTTGGCTTAAAAATGTAAACTTTCTTAAATGAAGAAAATCTTTATATATATATATATTTAAACTATTCATTTTGCCATCCCTTGGACTCTGCCATGTGGGGCAGCTGCCTGATTGTTCCTAAGCTACTTCGCTGATTATATGTGTTGTTATTCACGTTACATCATAATTATGTATATTTTATGTATGTTTACTAAATTATATTTGACCATTTAAATTATAAAACTTCTGTTTACATAATGTTTATATTATTAAACGGTTAAAATTGTGGCTCAAATGTTCTTTGCATATTGTTTAGCTTCTCTGTGTACCTGTATTTATCATTATATTACTACGCATGTATATGAACATTAAAATGTCTCTGAAGGTGTAGCACAGCAGCAGCAGTAGTAGTAGTAGTAGTAGTAGTAGTAGTAGTAGTAGAAGTAATAATGGTGGTGGTGGTGGTAGTAGTAGTAGTAGTAGTAGTAGAATTAGCAGTAGTAGTTGTTGTTGTAGTAGTAGTAGTAGTGAAAGTAAAGATCTGAATCTGACATAAACCACCTTATCTATGCAGCAGCAATTTTGATTATAGAAGAAATAAAAAGAATAGAATGCTATAAATCAGACACTCTTAGAGTCCAAAACATCCCCATGGTTTAGACACATACAGGAGAGTAGAAATGGTATATGGAAAGAACTATCAACTTTGGCAGAAATAAAAGAGATGAGATAAAGACAGAGAATATGAAAAGAATTAGATTACTCAGGAAATATAACACAGAGTAGAAGGAAAATTTGGATAAAGTGATTGAAGAGCTCAAACAACAAGTATCAGCAAAGGCACAATGTTTATTGAGATATGGTAAAAGATAAAACCAGTACTGTCAAAATAAAATGTTTAGAACAGACTGCAAATAATTTCACAGCCTTCTCAGACAGATAAATACCAATGTGAAGAATACACCAACCAAAGAGGCAATAGAGAACTTTTGGAAACAAATATTGAGGAAAAGGTCCAACACATTGAAGAAGTTGACTGGATCAAAAACTAATTAAACAACAAAGTTCCAGTATTGAATGGGGCCCAATATCTGAATGGAAGTCGAAGAAGTACTAAGAATAATGCTAAATCAGAAAGCTCCTGGAAGATACCAAATAGCAAACTTTTGACTTAAGCAAATTACAGCAACACAAACATATTTAGCAACCCTTTTGAACAAAATGACTGAGGAAGGTCAAATACCAGAGTGGTTAATGACAGTAGTAACTATTCTTATTTCAAAGAATGAAAACAGTGAAAGACCAAAGAATTACAGACCTATAACCTGCCTGCCCACAGTATACAAAACCATTACATCTATCACAAGCAAATGAAAACAAAAGTATATTGATGACAAAAATCTGGTACTAAAGAGCAGAATGGGTGCTGCAGTGGATCAAAAGGACATAAAGGTCAGCAACTAATTAAAAAAAACAATATTACAGGACTGTAAGAGCAGAAAGACAAATATGTGCATGGCATGGATAGTTTATCTGTGGGCTTTTGGCAGTGTGCCTCACAGTTATATAATCGAATCCTGACAGTTAATTGGATTTAATAATAAAATAATATCTTTTACTAAGAGAAACCATGCGCCTACATACAGAAGGGAAGCTAATAGAAACAGAAGATACAGAAACACAACATGGAATATTTCCAGGAGACCCATTATCACAACTGCTATTTTGCATTAGCCTAATTCTCATCACAGAGCATCTGAACAAGTTGAACACAGTATTAAAAAACACACAACAAAGACACAAGTATCATGCTTGCTTTAATTGGATGATTTGAAGGTTATAAGTAAAAGAGAGGAAGAATTCCAAAAACAGATGCAAGTAGTTACACCTTCAGTGGTGATATCCATATGGAATTTGGACTTGAAAAATGTGCAAAGATGGTACTCAAGAAAGGAAAATTAGTTCAGTCGTAAAATTTAATACTTGACTTCAACAGAGAAACAGAGTAGTTCAAACACAGAAAAATATACAAGTACCTAGGGATTGGATAAAGTGAGTGCATGTAACAACACATGAAAGCAAGATTGAAAAAGGAATACACCAGGAGATTAAGAATGATAATGAAATCTCAGTTGAATGCCAAGAATAAAATTACAGCAATTGGAGCATTGGTTGTTTCAATATTCAGTTACTGTTTTATCATTAAAGCTCCCTGGCAAAGTTTACTGTGACTTTTCCTCTGTCACTTGCCCATCAACAGAATTACTCCAGTTAAGTAAATGCAGGCAATATTCGTATAAAAGTAACATTCAGGAGTGTTCGCGTAACCATTACTGTCATAGAAAGGCAATAAGTATCAAACATTCTGAGCGCGTGTCGGTGTGTGTGTGTGTATATATTAGTAGTCATCCAGCATGCAATGCGCATGCGCCATATTATACTCTCATCTGTGTCCCCTCTAGTTGTGCCATAAACAAACGTCACAACACCATCACTTACTAGCTCAGACACAGACTCAGTGCCCATTGATCTTCTTTAACAGAAACATGGACACACAACACAGGGTATGTGCATTCGTTTTGTACATTTAAAACTACAGAGATTCAACAAACGTTTAAAAAACTACAAGACTTAAGATACTTATTCATTTCCAGGATTATTACCCCCATTAGAATGAAGACGCCAGTAGTGATGTAGATGTCTGCAACTCAACACAGAATTGTTAATAAATGCAAAATAAATGTAATCTACATTTTATACACTTCAGTAAAATTTTAAATGGTAACGTATTTTGACTGTACATATACACATCTTGGAGAGCATTTATTATAAATGTGTTCCTTCTAGATAACTTCCCTGAAGGTGTACAGGGGCTGGCACGTGTAGGAAGAGCATCACAAAATAAATATTTATGGTTACATGTGCATTTCCAGTGGGGGGGAAGAGATTTTGTGCCCTGGGGCACACCCAGGCTCCTGAACTGTGGGGTACCGGCTCTCTTTCCTGGGAGTAGAGCGGCCGGGGCATGGCGTTGACCACCCACCCCCATCTAGCGCCGAGGTTAAAGAAAGAGTAGAACTATATCTGTACTCCTCTTCTAGGCAAATACTTTGCTCCTTGCATGTTTCGTCAAAATATCCGGCGATGACCATTGCAACATTTTTGTAGACAGTGCGGAATACAAAGCAGGTCATTCAATCCTTATCTGTGCAAGTTACAAAGCTCATTCTTATTGGCGCCTGCACAAGGGGTACAAAGTAGGTCAGTAATCAATGCCTCGTCTGCGAATATACGGTTTCCATCAGTGTGCGTGGACTACGAAAGTTCTACGTCAGTGGCTCAAGTGTCTGCAGGTGGACCACTGACTTTTCCGGCGTCTGGTACAGTGACCGCAAAATGCCGTTCGTAGTGAAGTGTTGCCCTGTTATGAAGCGGTGGAAATGCTGCTGCTGCTGCTCCTGTAATCTACCGACTGCAGCAGTAATTGTGGGATGGATCTATTTGATACGTCATCCCATTCTGGTTTTCTTTTCTCAGTATTTTCTTTTGTCTCGCAGGGAAAACGTAATATCTTATTTTCGCCATAGGTTAACCAAGTGTTTTCCAACCAATTGCACTCTGGAACTTTTTGGTATCGGAAAAAATCGGACCAAGGGCTAATCAAATTAAGTATGTTAAATGAAGTAAAATACCTTTATAATAATTAACAGCATTGGATACATTCCATGGAACATTCTCACGCGTTGTGGATTTGAACAGGATTTGTTGATTATGAGTGAAATGGGATTGTTGTTTGTTGGTTCTTGAACCATAATTTATACAGTTTCGTAAACACGCCTTACTAGGGTAGACAATTCAATGTACCTCTCATTTATAGCTATTTACTTTTTATGCTAAACCCAATCATGAGGTCCCGGGTTCGATTCCCGGTTCTACCGTGGGAATTTTCCTTGAAGGGGAGGATTCCCGCGGTGACCATGGTCTGGGTAGGTTAGTAGAAATTAGGTTTAAGGGCCCTCCTGGC
>Ga0123355_10011672_pt1 | contig 13558 bp, 9 predicted proteins | sample TergutEmb28metaG_3_FD_89872 | JGI IMG/M metagenome (GOLD analysis project Ga0123355, IMG submission 89872) | Embiratermes neotenicus P1 segment gut microbial communities from Petit-Saut dam, French Guiana - Emb289 P1 | ecosystem: Host-associated > Arthropoda: Insects > Digestive system > Gut ...
CGCGCGCCTTCGGCCTGATCGCGATGGTGGCGGCCGTCAACATGTGTTTCGACTACATCAAGGAACTGGGGCTGTCGGCGGCCACCATCCGCAAGAGCGATATCTCGCACGAACAGGTGACGGCGCTGTTCTGGATCAATGCCGGCGCCGGGGCGATCATCGCGGCGGTTCTGTGCTTCATCGCCCCCATGGTGGCGCGTTTCTATAACGAGCCTGACCTTGTCGCCATAACCCGCGTCCTGGCTCTGGCTTTTCTCGTGAACGGCGTCGCAGTTCAGCATTGGGCGCTGCTGCGCCGGCAGATGCGCTTCGTCGCGACCGCCGCGCTCGCGACCGGCGGCGACCTCGCCGCCTTGTCTGCGGCGGTAGCCGTCGCCCTCGCCGGCGGCGGCTACTGGGCCCTGGTGGCGCAACGGCTGGTGCCGCCGCTGCTTGTTCTCATCGGCTCATGGACCTTGTGTCAGTGGCGTCCGGGCAAGCCTGGGCGCGCTCCGGACTTGCGCGAGCTGTTGGGGTTCGGCGGGGCGTTCACCCTTTCCGGGGTTGCCGTCGCCTTCACCCGAAGCATCGATCAGATTCTCATCGGCTGGCTGTGGGGGCCGAGCTTGCTGGGCTATTACGAGCGCGCCTCGAAGCTCGCCCTGGCGCCGGTCGACAACATCAATATCCCGGTCTACTCGGTGGCGATGCCGGCCCTAAGCCGCATCGTGCATGAGCCCGAGCGCTATCGCCAGGGCGTCGCCGCGATGATGGAAAAGACGGCGATGGTCGTCCTGCCCGGCGGCTTGCTGGCCGCGTCATGCGCCAATGTCGTGGTGGCGACATTGTTCGGCCGGGGCTGGGGCCCGGCCGCACCCCTGGTCGCCTTCTTCGCCCTGGCGGCGTCTTCCCTGCCGCTGGCGATAGCATCGTACCTCCTGCCTCTGACGCAGAACCGGTCGCGCGACCTCGTGCTGGCGACGCTGGTCGATTCGGGCTTGTGTCTGGCCCTGATCCTGGCGGGCCTGCCGTTCGGCGTGCCCGCCGTTGCCGCCAGCTACGGGGCAGGCTCATTTCTGGTGCGCACACCGGTCACCTTCTGGATGGTGAGCCGTCGCGGTGCGGTGTCGGCAAGCGACATCTGGCGTGCCATCCTGCCGTCGCTGTTCGCGGGTGCCGCGGTCGCGGTCGCCGTGCGTATCCTGGAAACGGCGTGGTCACCGACCACGCTCACGCCTGCGGCCCACCTCGCCGTGCTGGGCGTCGTCGGCGTAACCGTGGCGCTGGCGGCTTTCGCCGTCGTGCCGCGCAGCCGGCACGGCCTCGTTGCGCTGCTGATGCCGGTGATGAGCTTCATCGGCGCCCGGCAGCATGTGATGGCCCAGCATCCCGACGGCCGATAGGAGACCCCATTTGAGGTGCGATGCAAGCCGGGGGAAGGCCCGCTTGCCGCGGAACGGAGTGAGAAGGCCAAGGAGATGATGTCGGAAAGTATGTTTGCGAGCGAGCGAGACCACCACCCAAGGGGCCTCTATTCCCTCACCCGTCTCTTGCTGCGCGCGGGCTTCGCCATCGCTCTCGCCGGCGGCGCGATGGCCGCGACGGCGCCCGCCCATGCGGCGCGCCTGCTTCTGGGCGCGTCGCTTACCGGCGGCCTCGACGACCGGTCCCAGGTTGCGGAATTCGAGGCCCTGACCGGACGCCACCTCGACATCGTCAGCGTGCCGATGCCCTGGGCGGGCACCGCGCCGAACCTGATCGACTTCGATTGCTGCGTCCTGCCCTGGGCGAAGGACGTCTCTTCCCGGGGTGCGCTGCCGATGGTGAGTTGGGAACCGATACGATACGAGGGCGGGGGGTCAACGGCGGCGCCGGGCGCCTGTCCGCGCGATCTCGCCACTGCGCCCGAGAGCGCGCCAGCGATCGCGTTCCTTCACCGCTATGGGCGCGAAGTCGCGGCGTTCGGCAAGACCGTCCTCATCCGTCCCATGCACGAGATGAATATCTCCGGATGGACATGGAGCCTCGGCCATAATCCCTTTTGCGGCGACGTCTCCGCCGCGGATTATATTTCCGCCTGGCGCCGGATGGTCTCGATCTTCCGCGCGGAAGGAGCCAGCAACGCGAAGTTCGTCTGGTGCGTCAGCTGGGCGTCAATGGGCGACAGTGCCGGGACCCCGGTGACCCTGACCTATCCCGGCGACGCCTATGTCGATTACGCCGCGATCGACGGCTACAATTTCGGCGGCAGGGACTGGCGCAGCTTCGATGACATCTTCCGCACGCCATATGCCGAAATCGTCTCGCGCACCAGCCGCCCCATCCTGATCGCGGAATGGGCGTCGGGGGAAACCGGCGGCAGCAAGGCGGCGTGGATCAGAGCGGCTTTCGCGTCGATCAAGGCAAACCACTACCCGCAGATCGCAGGGCTGCTCTGGTTCAACGTCCCGGTCGCGGGCCAGCCGCGCTGGATGGTCGATTCGTCGCCCGCCGCGGCGCGGGCCTATCGGGCCGCGGTGCGAAATCTCCCTTGAGGCCGCCCGCGGCGCGGGAGGATCCGGCTTCGCCATGAATCCCTATGCCAAGTACCGTCTCAAGCGCTGGACGGCGGGCGTCGGCGTCAACGCGCGAGCGCTGCAGCCCCAGCGCAAGGGCTTGAGACAGTTCTGCGCCCACCTTCGGACCCTGGGCTTCAATCCCGGTATCGTGGTCGATGTCGGTGTCGCCGACGGCACCTTCGAGATCTATACCGTCTTTCCCGAGGCGCATTTTCTTCTGATCGAGCCGCTCGAGGAGTTCGTGCCGGGGATGCGCTGGATCGCCCGGCGTTACCGGACGGACATCGCGCTCGCGGCCGCCGGCGCCGAGGATGGCCAGATGACGATACGCTTCGGCACGGCCCGCGAGGACCTGCACGGCGCGACCGTGATCCCGAGCCTCGATCCCGCGCCGCCTTCCGATCATCGGTCGACCCGCACGGTGGCGGTGCGGCGCATCGATTCCCTGGTGGGCCGGATAGGGCGCGACGGCCCGATCCTGCTCAAGGTCGACACCCAGGGAAGCGAGCTCGATGTCGTCCGGGGCGCATTCGGCGTTCTCGACCGGATCGAGGTGATCGTCCTCGAAGTGTCGCTGTTCAATTTCGGTCAGGCCCAGCCGGAAATGGTCGAGGTCGTGAAGTTCATGTCGGATCTGGGCTATGTCCCATACGACATGTTCGACGGCTATAACCGCCCTTTGGACAATGCCCTCGCTCAGGTCGACATCGCCTTCGTCAAGGCCGACGGCAGGTTTCGCCGCGATGCCGGCTTCGGCCAGCTGTCCTGGTCCGGAGCATGGCGGATTGTGCTCGGACTGCGCCGCATGCTCAAGGTCTGACCGCGGCCCTGGTCCGGCCGCTCTGCCCGTCCTCCTCTCGGGGCCGCGGCATGACCGGGCAGGGGCGCGCGGCGGCGGACCGCCTCGCCGCTTTCAGGAAGAAAAGCTGGGCTCGACCGGATGCGGCCGCTGCGGCAACGAGCGAATGCTGACGCGGCGCTCCGATTGCGGCGCGGCGACGGTGCGCCGTTGCAGGATCATGCCGGCGGCAGCCATCGCCATCACCGCCCAGGTTCGCGGTCCGACATAGTCGCCCACAGTCTGACCCATCACGGCCCAGACCAAAAGGCAGAACAACACGCTCGGGGTGCCCAGGAGCCTGAGCCAGAGGCTGAGGGCAAGGATGGCGAGGCCACCCCAGACCAGACCGAGATAGATCCAGTGCAGCCAAAAATAGTTGGTCAGATTATGCGTGGTCTGCACGTTGCCGATGCCAAAGTCGATTTCGGCGCTGTAGGCGGGCGACGCTTGATAGAATGCCTCGATGCGTTCGGCGATCAGCTGTTCGTCGGTTAGTCCGATCCCGAAAACGGGGTAGCGATGCGCGACCACGCCCGCGATCTCGACGGGCTCAACCTCGCGGAAGAAAAAGCTCGTATCGGCGCCGCTGTTGATGAGTGCCAGGCGATTGGCAAAAAGCGAAGAGCCGATGGTGAAGAGCGCGGGCAACAGCACGACAGCCGCGAGGCTGACCCCGACGACGCGCATGAGCCGGTCGTTGGCGAGGCCGGAGCGGAAGCGCGCGAAGAAAAGGTAGAGCAGCAACAGAACCGCCATGAACAGCAGGGTCGGGCCCGGCATCAGCACCAGACCCGTCGCCATCATGCCGAGGTACCAGAAAATCTTTCCGCGCCACGAGCTGGCCATCAGCCAGGTGAATGCGAGCAGCGTGAAGATGAAGGTCAGCGCCGAGGGCTCCGAGGTAAAAAGCTTGGGCCGGATGCGGCCGTACATCAGGATGTCGCGCCGGTCGGCGTCGTAGATGCCGTAGTCGAAGATACGAAGCCTCACCGCATCGCTGATGGCGCCGAAGCCGAGATAATCCTCGAGGAAGGCCCCCACCAGAATCGCGACGCAAAATCCGAACAGCACGCGCGCCAGCACCCGGGCTTCGGCTGCGACCATGGTCAGGAACAAGGCGTAGGCGACGATGAGCGAATAGGTGAGCTGCAGGAATCCGGTGGTGCGCTTGCCGAGGAAAGCGAGGTTCGGGGCGAAGAGAATGGAGGTCAGATAGACCGAGAGCACCAGAAACAGCGCCACGATGTGATTCGGCTCGATCCGGTCGCGGCGCCGGCACAGCAGGAAAACGGCAGCGACACCCGCCGGCGGCGACGGAATGGGAATGTGCCTCGAGACATGAAGATCGAACCCGAGATAAATGCCAACCAGCAGCACCACGAGCAGGAAATAGTCAAAGCCGGTCAATGCCCGGTACGGGCGATCGGGCATCATAGAACGGAGAGCGCCGTCGCCAGCTCCTTGCCGCGACTTTCCCAGTTGAACTTGTCCAAGCACGCAGTATAAGCCGATTGCTGCTGGCGGTTGAGGCCGTCGAAATCCTCGATGGCGTCGAGCACGCCGCGTGCGAGACCCTCGTGGGTCGGTCGCAGTTGCAGACTTTCGCCGTCTTTGAGCGGCACGCCCGCGACCGAGCCATTGAGAGCATATATCGGCAGGCGATTGAAGACGTAATCGAGCACCTTCAGCTTGAAGCCGCCGCCGTGCCGCTCAGGCACAATGGCAATACGCGACTGATCCATGTATTTGTCGACGCAGGGGACGCGTCCGACGAAGCGGGTTGCCTTTGCGCCGCGTTGCATCGCTTCGAGAAAGGCCTGCTCGGCGTTGCCGACAATGTGGAGCTCGGCGTTGGCCGCCACGAACATCGGATCGGCGACACGGACGAACTCCTCGAGATTCAATCGCTTGGCGATCCAGTCGAAGGTGCCGAGGACCACGGCACGACGCGGCACGTCGTTACCGAGCCGGCGGCTGGCGAGGGTGCGGCCGGCGTAACCGGGGGTCAGCACCTCGAACCGTTTGTGCGGCCATCGCTTGAGGTAGAGCGCGCGATCCTCCGGCGTGATCGTGGTGACGAGGTCCGACACGGCAACAAGCGCACGGTCGAGGCGAATCACGCGGTAGCCGTCGATCCGCAGCATCTGCCGGCGCAGCCACGCGGGATGATTCGCGATCAACCGGCGGCGGACGCTTTCTTCATGATTGTGCGAGATATAGACGTAGCGCGGACGGCGGCTTTCGCGGGCGTAACGGGCGATGACATTTTTGAGTGCCCAGCCGCTGCACAGACTGTCGAACACGACGACGTCCCAGGAACGGTCGAGCAGCTGCGCCAGCCGCGCGTAGGTTGCGGCCGAGCCGCCGCGAAATGCCTGGCTCGGCAGCGCGGACGAAAGGCTCCTCATGCGGGAATAGGGCAGCGGCTCGGCCAGGTGCCAGGTCACGCGCCCTTCGCGCATGCCGTCCCGCCGGTGCGCATCCGGGCGGGTCTGGCCGATGACGTCGATTTCCGCGCCCTGCGCGGCGACGCTCTGGATGAGGCCGCCGCTGTAGATCAGCTGGCCGCCGTAACCGGGATCGGGATCGGCAAGGGTGACCCACAAAAAGCGCATCGAGCCGGGTCCCCTAATAGGCCTGGCGGCTCCAGAAGCCGCAACGCAACGTGCGCAGGAGAATGATCAGGTCAAACCCCAGCGACCAATGCTCGATGTAATAGAGGTCGAATTCGAAGCGGCGGCGGATCTGTTCGAGGGTCTGGGTTTCGCCGCGCAAGCCGTTGACCTGCGCCCAGCCCGTGATGCCCGGCCTGATACGGTGTCGCCGTTCATAGTCGCGAACCGCGTCCTCAAAGTAGACGCCATCGGCTTTGGTCGCGATCGCGTGCGGCCGCGGCCCGACGAGCGACATCTCCCCGAGCAACACATTGAAAAGCTGAGGCAGCTCGTCGAGGCTCGATCGGCGCAGGAAGCGGCCAATTCGCGTGACGCGGGGATCGTTGCGCTGCGTCTGTTGCTCGCAGTCGGCGTCGCTGACGTGATGGTACATGGTGCGGAACTTGAAGACTTCGATCAGTTCGTTGTTGAAGCCGTAGCGCTTCTGACGAAACAGGGCCGGGCCGGCACTGTCGAGTCTGACGAGCAGTGCGATGAGCATCAATACCGGCGAGCCCAGGATCAGGATCAGCGTGGCGAGGACGCGATCCTCGGTGCATTTAAGGATCCGTCCCCAATCGCGCAGCGGCGGCTCGCAGACGCTGAGGAGCGTCGTGCCCGCAACCTCGCTGACGCCGCCTGCCGCGCCGAGGCCCGGACCGATCTCGTCGAGGCAGAGACGAACATCGATCGCCAGCCCGCCAACGTGACGGACGATCTCGGCGATACGCCATTGTTCCGCCACAGGCACGGCGACGACCACGCCATCGATCCGCCCCTGGCGGATCTGGTCGGGCAACGCCGTCAGCGGCTGGATGCGATACCCCATGCTCCAGACGCGGCCGTGGTTTTCGAGATCGTCGAAGACGTCGACGATCTCGAGCTCGCTGTCGGCTTCGCCGCCAAGCCGCTGGAGAAACTGATGCGCCACCTTGCCGGTGCCGACCAGCGCCCATTTGCGGTGCAGCCGTCCCGCCGCGTCCCAGCGCCGCGCCAGCAACCGCAAGACCGCGCGCGACAAGTGCAACAGAATGACGCCGCTCGCCGCCCAGCGGGCAAACCAGGAATCGAGAGCGCCCATCGCGCCGGGTGCCGGCAACACGAAAGCGGCGACGACCCCCACGGTGACGCCCCATGCCAGAAGCACCCGCCATACACCGCAACGAAAGCAAGTCGCGATGTCGAACCGATAGGCGTGCAGCAAATGCATAAGGTTGGTGGCGAGAATAGCGGCCAGCACCGTTGCCAGTCCGGCCACGATGCCGGCGAAGCGACCCTGGGGCGGCGCGAAACCATAAGCGGCGGTTCCGGCAACGATCAGAAGAATGGCATCCGTCGCCGCCAGGGTGCCGACAACAACAGGACGCGATATCGGGCGCTGGCTGCGGCTGTGCGTCGGCGTCCGGTCGACAACTGGCTGATAACCATTATCGTAGTCCGACGCTAGACGCGTCTCCATCGCCACGCTCCTGATCTGCCTCTAAACCGGAACAGTTTCGCGATTTGGCCCTGGGAGTGGTGTGACCAAACGAGGGCGCGGAGCTTTAAGTGTTCAAAGGAAATTATACGATAGGTTGCGTCAATATAACACAAGCCTGGGCAAAGTAAATTGCGACAGAGAAACGGAATAGGGCAATTAGATTGCAGTAAGGCAACAGAATGACGCAGAACCCGGGCGGCCGGCGTTGCCTTCGGCCGTTAAAGCAATCGCTCAGTATCCGAGCGCGGCGTGCCAGATGGCGGCGGCAAAACGCTGCGGGGTCCGTTCCGCGACGAAGCGCTGCATGGACTCCGGATCGGAAAAAGCGTCGATCCCGTCATGAGCGACCCGCCGGATCGCGGCCAGGAGGCCGCTTGCGGTTTCGACGTCGGCGACCAGTCCCAGATGAAAGTCCCGGACCAGTCTTCCGATGAGGCCCAAATTCTGTGTCAGCACCGGTTTCCCTGCGCGCGCAGCCCAGAGCAGAATGCCGCTCGACCCGACAAACCGTTGGTAAGGCGCGAGCACGATATCGGCGCGGGCAACCAGTTGGCCGATCTCAGCTTCGCCAAGGCGCCGGTTCTCGCACCCGAGCCAGAGCAGGGGCTGCGCCTCGCCGAGGCGGCGAAATCTGTCGTCGAACTCCGCCGCGATTTCCGGGGCGATCCGGCCGGCGAAAAGAACGCCGATCCGCAGCGCCTCCTCGTAAGGCAGCGCCTTGAGAGCGTCGAGCAGGGTGAGGGCGCCCTTGCGTTCCGTCAGATAGCCGAACAGCACAAACAGCATCCGACGGCTCGGAATGGCCTCGAGCCATGACGCCGTCGGACCGCCGCCGTCGCCATTGGGGTTGACGGGGTCGACCAGCGGCAGCACCTTGCGACCGCCGCGGTAATGGTCCTTGGCATAAGCCGGAAAATAGGGGTCGAGCGACAGAACCGCCTGCAAGGCGCGGTTCGACAGCATCAAGCGATAGAGGAGCGCCTTGCGCGCGTCGCGCAGCCGCTCGCGCCAGCCCGGGACATATGGACCCAGGAGGCGATAGTGAACCGACGGCCGGAACAGGATGCCGATCGCCCGGCGACGGCCGAGACCGAGGCCCAGGCCCAAGGGCAGGGTCAGATGGTCAAGAAAGAGGAACAGCCCGATATCGCAGGACATCCGTTTGAGATAGCGGCGCATGACGAACCAGCGCGCAAAGCCGCTGACGGCGAGGAAGCGTGAGCGGCAAAGCGCGAGCTCCCGCGGCCGCAGCGCCCGAATCTCATGCGACAGCCAGACCGCCTCGGCGCGAAGGCCCTCGGCGAGAGCGGGCGATACCAGAAAAGAGGGCGTGCACCGGTTGTCCTTTTGCGCGAAGCGAAGGAGATGCAGCAGCCATTCCTGCTGATGGCCGTCCGAATCGGGCTCGAAAATAAGGAGACGGCGCGGAAAAGCCGCGTCGCTAAGCGGCATTGAGGCGGTCGACTGCAGCCAGAAGCGACCCCAGCACCTTTTCCTTGGCGCAGAATTGTTCGACGTAGCTGCGGCCCCGCTGGCCCATGGCGCGGCGCAGTTCCTCGTCCTCGGCCAGTTCGAGGACGGCGGCCCTAAACTCGTCCGGCCGGTTCGGGCGCACGCAGAGAAACGCGCCGCTCTCCTGCTGAAGCCGCCACAACGTGCTGCCGGCCTCCGCGGTGGCGACAAACGGGACGGCCGCCGCCATGATGTTGAAAATCTTCGAGGGCAGCATGAACGGTGCCGCGGCCGGCTCCAGCGGCACCAGATAGATATCGGCCTCGGTCAGGCCGCGAATGAACTGGGCGCGCGGCAACAGGCCTTCGAGGCGCACATTGTGCAGGCGGCGCCGCGCCACCTCGTCGGCGAGGGCTTGCGCCTGTCCGCCGCCGCCGCGCAGGATCAGCTCGATGTCCGGGCGCTGCGCCTTCAGCTCCTCCGCCAACGTCATGATCTGGCCGAAGCCCTGCTTCAGTCCCAGGCTGCCGCTGTAGCAGATCTTGATGCTGCGGCGATCGTCGCGCAAAGGGGTGTCGGCCTTCGGCATGATCAGTTTGGTATCGACCCAGATCGAGACCACTTCGATCGGCACCGTGACGCCCAGCGCCCGAAGCTCCGAGCGCATTGCTTCGGTCAGCACGATCACCAGATCGGTACGGTTGAGCACGAAGCGCTCGCAGGCCCGCATGAGGCGGAGCAGCAGACCGTTGCCGACCATACCCAGTCCGCGAGCCAGCCCCGACTGTATGTCGTGAACGATTGCGACATGGCGGCCACCGCGCCGGCGCGACAACACGCCGAGGGCCACCGTCAGAATCGAGGGCGCCAGGGAGATGACCAGGCCCTGCCGCGAGATGCGCCGCCGCAGCAGCGCCCCCAGGCCGCAGATCAGAAACGACATTTCCGCCATGATGCGCGATCCGGCGGAGCGGCGCTGCGGCTTCAGGCTCGGCACGCGCCGCACCAGGACGCCGTTGGCAAACTCGCTGGGCTTCGGCGAATCGGGAAAATCGGCAGGGTCCGGATAGTGCGGCGGTCCGGTCAATACCGTCACGAAGTATTTCTGGTCGAGCAGCCATTCGGCAATGTCGATGCAGAACGGCGCCGGCCCGATCAACTCGGGTCGGTAGTGCTGCGTCACCAAAAGCGCATCGGCGGCAGCGCTCATGCCGGCGGGCCGATGCGGCGGAACACCGCCGAGCCGTAGGAGAAATTCGCCGGCGTGTAAGTATACTGACGGTAACGCTTGGCATCGACGCGGGAGAAAGCGAGGCCGGCAAAATCGGCGCGCGCTTCGACCAGTTGCCTGATCGCGTCCATGACGGCGCTGCGCCGCGTGTGTCCCCAACGCACCAGGAACACCACCTTATCGACCACGGAGGCGAGCGGCAGCACCTCGGCGCCGACCAGAATCGGGGGCGAATCGAGGACGATCAGGTCGTAGTAATCCGACAGCGCGGACAAGATCTCGCGCATGCGCTGCCCGGTGAGGATATGCGAGCGATGGGGGCTCCAGCGTCCCGCGGTAATGAAGTCCAGGCCGGAATGCGGATCCCGCGAGACGACATCCAGCGGATCGGCATTGGTGTCCGCGAGAATGGCCTCGAGTCCGTCCGTGTTCGGCCGCTGGAGGAGCTTGTGGACCGACGGCGAGCGCCAGTCGCAGTCGATCAAGAGGACGCGCTTTCCGGCATTTGCCAGCAAGCGGCACATGGACACGACCGTCACCGATTTGGCTTCACCGGGCACCGCCGAGCAGAACAATACTGTCTTGGGCGACTTTGCCGCTTCCGACATCGCCAGCATGATGTAGAGGCGCCGCAGGGACTCGCCGTAGAGCGACAAGGGATCGCGCAGGATGGCGGCGGTCGGCGACCTGGTCGAGCCGAGATTGGGAATGAGGCTCATGACCGGCAGTCCGGTGGCGGCTTCGATCTGCTCGGCGTTGCGGAACGTGAGGTCGGCGCCTTCGCGCAGCAGCGCCGCCATCGACCCGCCCAGGGTGCCCACCACCATCCCCAGCAGCAGGATCAGCATGCGCTGCGGATAGGTTGGCCACAGCGGCGCCGCCGCTTGCGATATCAACTCGGCATCGGGCTGGCGGATGTCCTGCTGCCCCATCACCTGCTTTGCCCGCGACAGCATGTCCTCGAGCAGCTTGCCGTTGATGGCCGCGTCGCGCTCGAGGGCCAGGAGGTGGATGGTCTTCTGGTTGACGGAGCCCATCTGCGACTTGGTCTTTTCGAACCGCCGCGTCAGTGCCGCATAATGCTCTTCCGCGGCACGGGCGCGGCGCCGTGCGCCCGCAGCGGCCCGGCCGATCTCGGCCGAGATCTTGCCGTCGATCGATTCAAGCTCGGCTTCGGCGTCGCGCACCCGGGGATAGTTTGGGCCATAGGTCGAGCGCAGCTCCGCCAGATGGCGCGCCGCCCCCGCTTGCTGCTCCTTCAGGCCCTGGATCAGGGGCGATCCGAGCGCGGCCGACAAGGTATCGGCGCCGCCGGCGGATCCCGCGCCCAACGAGATGCCGCCTTCCGACAAGCCGCCCGCGGCACCGGCACCCTGGGTCACCTGGGCGTTCAACATGCCGAGCGTCTGCGCCGTCATGTCCTGGTTGTTGGTGCCGACCCGGTAGAGCCCGTTCTCGCGGCGATAGGTCTCGACCGCCTGATCCGACTGCTGGACCGCTTCGCGGAGGTTTGCGATGCGGTCCTTGAAATATGCTTCGAGCCGGCTCGACGCGTGCGATTCGTTCGATTTTTTCTGGTCGATGTAGGAGCTCGCGACCGCGTTCGCGATCAAGGCCGACAGGTCCGGATTGGTGGTGTCGGCTTCGATGTCGATGACATTGGAGCGGCCGAGCGGCGACACCGTGATCGTCGAGTCCAGCAACTGATCGATCATGCGGTTTTCGGTCTGGTCATCGACCTTGCCGGACACGGTCGTGCCCGGAGCCATGGCGCCCATGACGCTCCGCAGCCGCGACAGCAGCTGGCTGAGAGGGCCCGTGCTCGGGGCCAGATCGCCGTTGAAATCCGGATTGGCGCTAAGGTGAAGCTTGTCGACTACCTGTTTCGCCAGCTGGCGCGACTGCAGGACGTAGGTCTCGCTCTGCGCCTGGTCCGAGCCGCTCGACGCGACCTGGACGGTGCTGCCATTGTCGCCCGGATAAAAGCGCGGCTGCGGGATTCCGACCATGACGCGGGCATTGGCGACATAGTGCCGCGGCAGCGCGGTGGCGATGACCGCGGCGGCGATGGCGGCGAGCACGATGGATGCCAGGATCAGCCAGCGCTGCCGCCACAGCTTGCGCAGCAGCGCGATGAAATCCTGATGCTCCTCGGCGCGGTTGTCGACACCGGGCACCGCGACCAGCTGGTCGCGATGCGCGAGCTCACGGGATCCGCCGGGGACCGACGGAAGGGAAGTTGAGGTGAAAATCAAAAATAGCGCTCGTTTACGGTTATGACGTCACCCGGGCGGATCGTTGTATCGGGGGTGACGTCGAGATGCTCTTTGACGCCGGCGGGACCGGTGCGCGTGACTTCGAACCGGCCTTCGCGCGCGCGATAGGTGAAGCCGCCGGCGATTGCGACCGCCTGCAATGCCGTCATCCCCGACACATAGGGATAGCTGCCCGGCGAGCGCACCTCGCCGAGGATGTAGAACGGACGATAGTTCTGGACCTCGACCGCGATGCTCGGTTGCTTGATGTAGTTGGGGCTGAGCCGCGAATAGAGCGCCTGCTGCAATTCGCTTGCGGTCATGCCGCCGGCGTGGATGCTGCCGATCAGCGGGAACGCCAGGTTGCCCGCGCCGTCAACGACAAAGGTGCCGGTGAGATCCGGCTGTCCGAACACGTTGATGCGCACACGGTCGCCGGCGCCAAGCCGATATTCATTCATGTCGACGCCGCCACCGCCCGGCGCGGGGCTGGTGACGGCAAAGCCCTGGCTGGCCGAGGCGGGGGGGCTGCCGTGGAGCGCCGGCGGCGCGCCGAGCGTCGGGGGTGTCGCGCCGGGCGTCCCGCTGTCCGGCAAGTTCTGCGCCCAGACGCCATGCCCGGCGACGGAGCCGGCGGCGCATATCGTCAACGCAATGACGCCCTTCTTCCACAGCATTTTCGGTACCCTCCATGTCCGATAGCGCGGGATGCACAGCGGCAAATGCGCTCCGCGCCAAGTCCTTGTACGCGTGGCCGGGGCGAGCCGGGTGTGACCAAATCGAGACCGGTGCCGCTTGTCAGACGATAGCCCTGGAGCCCTGGCATTGTCCTTCAATCGTTTCCGCCGTTTCCGCTAGAGATGTGCGCTGAAGCTCAAGAGCACGATGCTCTGGTTGAAATCGACGGCGCTAAAAGTCGAATCGCGGGTCAGGAAAGTATAGCCGAGCGACGCCGAGAAGTGACGGTTGATCAGATACTTGGCCGACACACCGGCGGAATAGTATTTGTCGGTCCGGGGCACACCCTGGAACTGGTCGGCCTCATAACCGACATTGCCGTCCAGAATGAGGTTGCGCAACAGCTCGTGGTCGACCCGGAGCTGCGCGC
>Ga0123355_10011674_pt1 | contig 13558 bp, 8 predicted proteins | sample TergutEmb28metaG_3_FD_89872 | JGI IMG/M metagenome (GOLD analysis project Ga0123355, IMG submission 89872) | Embiratermes neotenicus P1 segment gut microbial communities from Petit-Saut dam, French Guiana - Emb289 P1 | ecosystem: Host-associated > Arthropoda: Insects > Digestive system > Gut ...
GCGATGATTTCGATGCCGAGTTAATTCGTTGGATGAAGCAGAAGTTTACCGACGATAATGGCATTGACCCAGACAACCTTGACCCTGCCGAACGCAAAAGAGTTATGCAAAAACTCAAGCAGGAAGCCGAACAGACAAAGAAAAAGCTTTCTGGTACCAATAAGGTGGCCGTTCGTATTAACCCGCTATTAATCCATAATGGTGTGCCTAAAAACCTTTCTGCGGAAATCACACGTGAAGAATTTGAGGCTATGATTCGCAAATATGTTGACCGTAGCCGCGATATTGTAGAAGAAGCCTTAAAACGTGCGAATAAACAAGCAGATGAAATTTCGAAGGTAATATTAGTTGGCGGCTCCACATTAATCCCAATGGTCAAGCGCATGGTTGCCGGATTTATAAAAGAACCATACCGTGCCACCGACCCCGCGAAATCTGTAGCCATGGGTGCTTCAATCTATAATTATCTGATACATTTGCCTAACCGTAATGTAAAAGTTGGGCAGATTACCCGACAAATTTTTGGTACGGAGGCAGTTACCAATATATCTACCATGGAGCGGACGCTTATACCGATTATCCCTATGGGAAGCCCTATCCCTAGCAAATTTTCGGATAGCAATTTTGCTAGTATGTCTGGTGCTTCACGGGTACATGTTGATGTATATCAATGGGCGCAAGGGCATGAAAGCGACCGCAAATATATTGGTACAGTAGGGATTTCGGGACTTACAGGCACAACTCAACTGGAAATAACTTATGCTATTGACGAAAATAATATATTTGAAGTTTTTGTACGTGACCTTACCAGTGGGCATGTTGAGCGTGCAGAATTTGACCGCACAAAAACAAGCGCGCCACCTGTACGCGAGATGACCACAGGCGGAACGGACAAGGTTAATGTAGTATTCCTAATCGATACAACGGGCAGTATGGATACCTATATCAATGGCGTAAAAGACCGTGCAATTGAATTTGCTGGTATTTTGGCTTCAAAGGGCGCAGCATATAAGTTAGGGTTAATCGGATTTGGGGATTTGGGCGAAAAGGAAAAGCCAAGCGTTTACAATTTCACAGATGATGTACCAAAATTCCAAAAGCAAGTTAAAAATATCCCGCGCACATATGGCGGCGACATTCCAGAATCATCACTGGATGCATTGGAAACAGGCGTTGACCTTCTTAATGCTTCTCGTATGGATGCTGATTCTCGTAGTATTTTCATTTTGATTACAGACGCGCCGCCTCATGTTCCCACTCATAGCGGCAAATCCGTAGAGCAGGTTAGGGAAATGCTAATGTCGAAAGGTGTCACCACATATGTAGTGGCACGCAAAGACAGAGATAGCATTGAGGCATACGACCCACTTACAAAACCTGGCGGAAAATATTATGATTTGAACGATAAATTTTTTGATATTTTGGATAATATCGCAATGAGTATTGCGGAGCTGATAAGGATTTAACAAAAATGGAACTCTTACTCTGTGTATCCCAACAGACGGACACCCCTTCCCCATACCGTTTTTCTGGTACGGGGATACAGGTGTATTCGTTTGAAGAAGCAGTTTATCACGTTTACCACTACTGGAAGCAATCGGTAGATGATATAACATCCCCTGGGTTGGCCAATTGGGTGCATGATACCCTAGGGATGTCTTATCTTTCTGCCCGTATAAAAGAGGCGGCAAAAATCGAAGGCTTTAGTCAACGTATGTTGGCCTTTTTAAGGATAATAGAATATATTTCAGAAGATGAATTGTTAACGCTTAAACCAGAACTGGAGCGTTGGGAAACACGGTTAGAATGGGAAACATACAAGGAAAGAGCCGATGATTTGGTTGCACGGGGTGACCCAGATAAAGCAGTAGCTCTCTATCGTCGCGCCCTTCAATATGATGAAAATCCTGCATTATTAAATAATATGGGCGTAGCCTATATGCAAATTGAAGCATATAGGGAAGCTTGCCGTTATCTTAGTCAAGCTCTGAAATGGGATGACAAAAATCCATCAATATGGTTGCATTATATTGAGGCACTGATATTGGCGCAACGGTTTGAAGAAGCTGAGAACACATTAACAAAAGTGATTTCCACACTCCCTGTTAAAGAGTCGGATTCTGATATTTTATATTTACGTGGCGAATTGGCATTTGGGCGTGGCAAATACCAAGATAGTCTGGTATTTTTTGATTGGGCTATTACAAAGTCACCACATTCCCAGTATGTTTTCCGACAAGCAGATGTATATGCAAAAATGCGACAATTTGATAGAGCTTTACACGCAATGGCACGTATTACAAAGCGTGATATTCCTTACTTTATGAAGGAAGCAGAATTGCACGCTTCGGCAGATAATATGCCAGCGGCTATTAAATCCATAGAGCGCGCACTGGCATTGCAAAACAATCATACTGAGTTATGGGTGCGTTTGGCACGATATCATAGATTGGATTACAACTTGCCTAAAGCAAATACAGCGATATCAAAAGCACTTTCACTGGATGCTAACAATGAGCGTGCAAGACTCGAAAGTGCCCGTATAAAGAAAGGCATGGGAAATACGAAAGAGTATCAGTCTACCCTTAATAAGATTTTGACTGGATTTAAGGGATGGTATCGTGATTTGGGGATGTAGTGGGAGTTGTGGGAGAATATATTACGAGTATCGCAATCAGAACCACCCCATGAAGGGGTGGTTCTGATTGTTCCTCACATTTTATTCGTTTTTATTACATATCGTACATAGCGGGATTTAACTTTTCGCATGTATCAACAACCTGTTCTGTAAAGGCACCTACATCATCAGGAAGTTCTTCTACTGTTTCATAAATATTTTCTGCCCACGTGCGTTCTTTATCGTTTAACTCCAATTCCCCTGCATCATGCGCCTTTACAATGTGACTTACTGCCAATAAAGCGGCTTTTTTCGCCCGTGGGTAATGCCCATCGACTTTTACAATTTCCTTTGCTATATCCAATACCACGTTAGGACGCAATATATATGCTTGAGGGTTAAATTTGCTGTCACTGTCTGCGTGTAAGTCACGCATTAGAAGCGAATGGCCTTTATGTGAAGCTTGGTTTAATAATCGGCAATCGTAAGTGAGTTGTTCAAATGATACTGTGGGAGCCATTCCACCCAACAGTTTGATATGCTGTATGGATTCATTACTCCATAAATCTGCCACACATGCGGTTATATTACCTACAGGGGATAAATGGGCGCAAGCCGCCGCTTTGCCTTCCGCAGAAATAGGCCGCCCTGTTATAGCTTTTACATAAACGCCTTCATATCCGCAATCTTTGTGTGGGCCTTGCGCGCCACATTCAAAAGCTACCAGACTACGCACCGACGCAACTACACGCACTACCGCCGCAAATACTTTTGGAATATATTTTTGTTCGGCCATAACCATTGCAGTATTGGCAAAGGCACAAGCTGTATCCCCTGCCGCTATTGCTCCTGTTTTGTTTGCAATGCCTACTATTTCCGTCCAGAGCTTTTGCATATCAGTACAACCTAACACTGAAAGCGCGAATATCGATTTGGCAATATCGCAATACATTACTGCCTCATCATGAACTGATTTTCCGCCAACGGATTCTATAGAAAGAAAATCTGCTCCAGCCTTTGCACTACTCTCAAAACTTTCCAAGATTCTTTCCCAATGCTGTCCACGCCACATATGCTCCAACTCGCTATCCTCACGAATATCAGCGGGCGTAATACGAACTGCACCTTTCAAACCATGTTTTGCTTCATTTTCCTTGATTACATCTACTACAGCTTTGCAAACCTCTGCCCCCCATTTGGGAACTTCTGTCATAGGAGGCAGGGCTTCAATTTCGGCCACAAAACCAGGTACTTGCAATTCAAGTGCCCGCTCACAAATACCTGTGATAATCTCAGTATAATTACGAATAACCTCCGGCATAGTGCTTTGGTCAATTATCATTGGAGGTAAAGTAAAGTTAACTTCGGGGTAAATTGTTCCTCCGCCAATACACATACCGTTTTTCAGCGTTATTGGGTGAATTGCCCGCCCATATACGAAATCCGACAGATTTTCATAGGCGGTTGTTTTGAATGTTTGCAAATAAATCCCATCCTTTGTATTAATTTTAATGTTCTTTCATATTTTTGCAATCAAGGCGTGTTCCCACTTTTTATTAGTGAGAACATGCTCTGGCTTTATGGGTGTACCATAGTACCGTTTACGCGTACACCTTCCACACGTTCTAGGTCAATAACATTCCCTTCAGAATGTACACTAATAACAAAACCATCCTCCTGTTCGGGATAAGAAGCCCAAGACATGCCACCGCTACCGCTTGGTATAAAATCAACTTCTCGCCCGTCATCCAGAATAAAAGTTATTTGCATATGATCCGCAGGGAAAAAGCCTCTTCCAGCTAACTCAACCGCATCATGAATATTTCCAACTGCCTCAAGATTGTATGAAATTCTATTATGCAACATCACGATATCGCTGATAATAAAATTTACGCCATCAATAATAACAGATGCTGTTCCTTCCAATGCGATGTATTGGATATTTACAGGAATCTCAAAGGTACCACCCACATTTACTCTTGTCACATTAGCATAATAACTTCCGAAAATATTAATAGCAAGATTGTTTAACATTTCTTCGTCTTCTATAAGGTAAATATTTTCGATATGCCTGCGGTTATTTACAAAACCAGAGTAATCATCCCAATGGGACGCATCTACAATATACACCGTTTGAAGGTGAGTTAGCATTGACCAGCCAAAAAGCCTTTCAATTACACTTCCTTCATTAACAGTAGGCTCACCTGCATATCTAAGGGATGCTCCAACCCAACGTTCCTGCGGCCAACCAAATTCTCCAATATATTCGTTAAATTGCACATGAAGAAACAGCCTTGATACATTGTTAACAATCCGACTTCTCAATTGAATGTTGGAAAGATAAACATCATGTCCTAGAGGTATATTAAGTTCGTCGCGGGTTAAAACTTCGTGATTTGTATCCCAAATACTAAAATTTTGTCCCATTATTTCTTCGGTAAGGCCTGACATCCCGCCTCCGCCCCGAACATCTTCTGCCGCAATTATAAAAGTGCTGGCTTCATGGGTATCAAGTAGGCTTGCAAAATCAAGCTCAATGATTTCATCAATGCTGGTGTTATTGGAATGGATACGGTCAATCATTAACTCAACTTCTATTGTTTCTATATCATCCCAAACATGTGCCGAATGTACAGCTACAAAAACACCAGAATTTGAAACTTCATCATAAAAAAGGAAACTTACATGTCCAGGCCAAACGCTTTCGACCCATTCTTGACGCTCAAATGCTTCAAACCCTCCGCTATCAAAGACAGGATCTCTCATACCTATAGAGGCTCTGGTTGAAAAATCAATTGCACCTGATTGGTCACGTAAGGAAAAGAATGTGAATATCTGAATACCAGTACTACTTCTAGGCCAAACTTCAAAAGCCCCATCAGGCCAAGTAGCTTCAACACTGATTTCATATTCGTAATAATGTACATCAGCACGTCCATCATCTACGTGTTCAGTGGCAGGTACTCGTATTGTAGCAGTAGGGCTTGTTGCATGGTAAGTGTCTGAATCATCCAATTCAAGAGCCTCATCTAATTCAATAGAATCACCCAACTCAAGAGCATCGGAAATGGAAATAGCACGCATAGGTACTGCTGTTGCCACTCTTGCCGTTGTCATGTGATTTACAAGTGCAACTGATGACAAAACTTCTAGTTGCAAAGTGCCATATGTAAACACTTGGTTTATATCTGTACTAAGACGCTGGATTGCCTCAAAATTTTCGCCAAATTGAAAAAAATACATCTTGTCAAAAATATTGTCAAAATTGCGGCCATGGGGGTCAAAACGCTGATTAAAGCCAAAAATTCTACCCATTGCCTCCTCATCTGAAAGCCCTTCATCCCTAATAAGGGCGAAAACTTGACGTATCATTTCAACATATTCTTCTGGATATTCTTCTGAGTTGTCAATATACTCCAAAACCTCATCCATTTCATAGTAAGTAAGTTCCGAAAATGATGATACTCGCCGTGGTTCTTGTGTTTCTGCCGCATATACACTGGTACCTATGGCACCAAAAAGCATTGTGACTGTTAATGCAGATGCAATTAGTTTTCTAAACATTACCATTTTCCTCCCTCAAAATAACTGATTGAATAACCGAAACCTGCAAAAATTGCAGGTTCGGCTTTTTAGTTTGTTACAATTGTATCAACGAGAACACGCCCTGTATGGTTAAGGCTTTACTTCCACGCTTGCACAAGTTGTTCCGCTTAATTTTTGGCTAAGGGCTTCAGGTTGGCAAACTCCTGCAAACAAGGTAAAGCTATCAGAATCTACAAAACGTTTGCCGCTGTCATCTACAACGGTAAAAGCTTCTGGGTCAATGGTAACTTCTACTGTTTGAGATTGTCCAGCCTTTAAGTTTACGCGTACATATCCGCATAACTTGTGGTTTTTGACTGCATGAGCGGATTTGTTATCCTTGATATAAAGCTGTACAACATCTTCTGTATCTACCTTGCCGGAGTTTTTCACTGTTACTTTTGCCACACCACCACTGTAAGAAACATCTGTACATTCCACTTTTGAATAGGTAAGGCCATAACCAAATGGGAATAGCACATTACCTTCTAAGAAGCGATAAGTACGCCCCTTCATAGAATAATCAGAAAAATCAGGAAGCAATTCGGCAGTTTCGTAGAAGGTAAGCGGCAGTTTACCAGAAGGTGAAACTTTTCCAAAAAGAATATCTGCCAAGGCTGTACCACCTAACGCGCCAGGATACCACGCTTGAATAAGTGCGTCGGCCTTTTCAGCCTCTGGATTTAACGCGCTACCAGAAGCCACTACCACTACTGTAGGCTTGCCCATAGCAAGAATTTTTTCCATCAATATGCGTTGGCTTTGCGGAAGTTTAAGGTCAGGTTTGTCTCCAGATTCAAATTCGTTACCGGCATCGCCTTCTTCGCCTTCCAGATTTGCATCCAGCCCTACACATAATATAACCAAATCAGCATTTTCTGCTGTACCTAACGCTTCTGAATAACGGTCGCCTTGTCGTGCTAAGCTTGAATAACCCGACTTAAATATTTCACAACCCTTGCTATAGTAAACCCGGCCATCAAAGGCATCTTGAATACCTTCTAGGAAGGTGACATGGCGGTCGGCAGTTCCAAAATAATTGCCAATAAGTGCTTCTTGGCTATCTGCATTAGGGCCAATAACGGCTATAGTCTTATATTTTCCAGCTTGTAATGGCAAAATGCCGTTATTTTGTAGCAATACCATAGACTTGCGTGCCGCCTCAATAGCCTTTTCCTTATGAGCATCGCTGGAGATAACAGAAAAAGGTATATCATCAAACTCATTTTTGCCGCAGAATAGCCCAAGTCTAATACGTGTACGCATAGCAGCTATGGCGCATTTTGTTATATCTTCCTCAGTTAACAAACCTTTATCATAGGCTTCCATAACATGTTCATATACATATCCTGCGCAAACATGACAACCTTTTTTTACTGCAATAGCGGCAGTTTCAGCCACAGTTTCTGTAAGACCATGGTTGGTATGGAAATCTTCCAGTGCGCGGTAATCCGAAACAAAATAGCCATCAAAGCCCCATTCGTCCAGTTTCCCCATTAGGAAATCCGACGCACAAGCACCTTCGCCATTAACGCGGTTATACGCGCCCATTACACCTTCAACCCCGGCTTTTACCAGTGCTTTGAAATGTGGAAGATAGGTTTCTTCCATATCTTTGGCATTGGCAACCGCATCAAATGAGTGCCGTACCCCTTCTGGGCCAGAATGCACTGCATAATGCTTAGCGCAGGCCGCCGCCCGCATAATTGGGCCTTCGCCTTGAATGCCTTTTACAAAGGCTACGCCCAATGTTGCTGTCAAATAAGTATCTTCGCCATATGTTTCATGGCCGCGCCCCCAACGTGGGTCACGGAAAATATTAATATTAGGTGACCACAAGGTTAGCCCTTTGTAAATATCAAAGTCTCCTTGTTTTGAGTACATATTGTGTTTTGCGCGGGTTTCGATGGATGTTACCTCGCCCACTTCATGTAAGGTTTTTTCATCGAATGTTGCCGCCAATGCAATTGCCTGTGGGAACATTGTGGCGGTACCGGCACGTGCAAGACCATGCAAGCCTTCATTCCACCAGTTGTATTCGGGAATATCCAACCGTTCAATAGCTGGAGATTTGTAATTGAGTACTGCCGCTTTTTCCTGTAGGGTCATTTCGCTTACCAGTGCCTCAGCTCGTTCTTGAGCGGATAATGATGTGTCCTGGTATTTCTTCAAAGGAAATCCTCCTCATAAGATAAATTTTAATAAATTGACAATTTGTCAAAAATATATCAATAACAGGTTTTACCTGCTTGTTGTAAACCAGCGGTCGATATTTGTAACAGCACTAAACGCTTCACTTCTAAGAAGTCTTCTTGTTGGCCTAAAATTACCATCTTCATAACCAGATAAAAATCCCTTGTCTGTCATCACCGCCACTGCTTCACGCGCCCATGCGGCAATGGAGCGTTGGTCATTATATTGGCTTAGTATTTCATCTATATTTAACAAATCAAAATAATTGTCATCAAAAGAATCCGGTGCCCGCCTAAGAATGTTTAGGAAAAGTAGACTCATTTCTGCACGTGTTACATATTCGTCGGGTGCAAATGGCGAATTTCCGCCTATAAAACCAAAATACGCCAATGAATTAATATTGTCGATAAAAGGATGGTCTAAAGGAACCCCCATGACTGCAATTTCCACACCAGGGTAAGTAAATCCGCGGCTTACCATCAAATCATAATTGGCAACAACCCAGCGTTCCAACATAAAAACTAGCTCACCACGGGTCATATAACCTTCTGGACGAACATAACCATCGCGTGTATCTACAAAGCCACGGCTATAAGCAAAGTTGATATTGGCTCCCGCCCAATGTCCGCTAATATCCCTTAGCCCACTTGGGGGTTGTGGGGGCTGTGCAAGAGTAGGCTCTGGTGTGGGTGCTGGAGTAGGTTCGGGCGTAGGTGATGGTGTGGGTTCGGGCGTAGGTGCTGGCGTGGGTTCGGGTGTAGGTGCTGGCGTGGGTTCGGGCGTAGGTGATGGTGTGGGTTCGGGCGTAGGTGCTGGCGTGGGTTCGGGTGTAGGTGCTGGCGTGGGTTCGGGTGTAGGTAATGGTGTAGGTAAGGGAATCGGAGTGGGGAATGGTATAGGCGTTGGCGTCGGTATAGGGGTAGGCGCAGGGGTTGGTTGGAACATATCCGACACTGGCGGTAATTCTGTAAAATATGGCGGTCGTGTTGAACCCCACACGGTATACAATGTATTTTCAGAGTGGCCAAATAACCCACCAATAAACCCTACCACCAATAATAGAGCAAAAAATTTTTTCCTAATCGCAACTAGTTTCATAAATTTTGTAAGCATATAAACCTCCTTGTGAATACTTCAATGGAATGATTCTACGGAATGGTACCTGAGAAAGGATACCATAATACACACCACATTTTCAACCAATAAATTACGCACATTTATAGATTCGTTGACAGCTGTAGGCTAGTAACGCATAATACAGATTGCAGATTAGGGCGTGCTATACTCGCAAGTATAATAAAAACACACCCAAAATATGAAGGTGAGGTAAAATTGATGAGGAAAATAGTTACATTTTTGATGGTACAGTTTTTAGTGATGGCTTTTTTTGTGGGTGAGGAGGTTTATGCTCAATCGTCACTTCCGCCACTGTATACTATCGACGAGTTTTTTTGGCGAGATGATGCGCGAGCATTTTCCATTAGTGCTGATGGTGAAAGTTTGCTAATACTTGCACCCGCAGATGGAATTCTAAACCTTTTTAGAAGGAATATAGCTACTGGTGAAGAAGTTCAAATAACATTTGAACAACAACGCTCAATTTCTAACCACTTCTTAAAAGGGGATACTATCCTATTTTCACGAGATTCTTGGGGCAATGAGATTTTTCAAATATATCGTGTAAACGATGATGGCACTACAACCAACCTCACCCCATTTCCGGGCGTGATAGCCACAGTAATGGACACTCTTCCTGATACATATGAAGAAATCCTTATTAGGATGAACCGCCAAAACCCGCAAAGATTTAATATATACCGTCTGAATATCTATACAGGCGAGATAGTTAGTGTGATAACAGAGGATACTGCAAAAAGCGATGCCGCTATCTTGGCAATTGGTGAAACTGCTTCTATTGCAACTCTGTTAATGGATTCCACTGAAGCTATACGCATATTAATGTATCAAGATGGTTCTTCTGTAATTGCATTGCATCGTTATAGCGAGGAGGATGAATTTGATTTGGCGGCCATATGGCATATTGACGAATTTGCCGCAATGGTCGCATTTGACCAAAATGACCAAAATGTTTTTGCGGTTTCTAATATAAATCGAAACACTGAGGCAATAGTTCTTATGAACCCATCTACTATCGAAGAAATTGAGGTTCTTTATGAACGTGATGATGTGGATGTGCATTCGCTAAATGTATCCAGAGGAGTATTGCGTAGTGTCCAATACCACACGCCATATAGATTTACTCGTGTTTTCTTTTGCGATTATATAGAGGGTTTCTTTCGCATTTGGGAAGGTTACTTTGATAGCCGCTATATTCTATCATTAGTAAGTGCCTCGATGGACGGAAGTAGGTTTATTGTATCAACCTCTGCTGATGTAAGTGCTGGGGGACTTTATCTTGTTATACTGGACGAATATGATGTGGTTTACAGTATAGAACAACTTGTTGATAGAAATGGGCCTATTAATCCCGACCATATGGCACCAATGGGCTTTGTTTCTTATATAGCACGTGATGGACTGACTATTACTGGCTATTTAACATTGCCTATAGGTGTAGCACCATATAATTTGCCCATGGTAGTTATGCCTCATGGTGGCCCATGGGTTAGGGATACCTGGGGCTGGAATACCAATGTCCAATTTTTAGCTAACCGTGGTTATGCTGTGTTTCAACCGAATTTTCGTGCCTCGACTGGATTTGGGCGTGACTTTATGCAGGCGGGCTTTCGTCAATGGGGATTGGCCATACAAGATGATATTACGGACGGAGTATTGTGGCTTATTGAACAAGGCATTGCCGACCCTGATAGAATAGGTATTTTTGGCACTAGTTTTGGTGGTTATGCGGCTTTGGCAGGTGCAGCTTTTACACCCGAACTATATGCCGCGGCAGTTAGTTATGTTGGTGTGTCCAATATATTCACCTTTATGGAAGAAATCCCGATATGGTGGGAATTTCAGCGGGAGTTATTATATGAACGCGTGGGGCATCCAATTCGCGATTATGAACAACTTGTGGCAACTAGCCCTGTTTTCCATGCCGACAGAATTACCGCGCCATTATTTATTGCTCATGGTGCCAATGACCCACGAGTAGATTTGTCTGAATCCTTGCAAATAGTGGTAGCTATGTTGGAACGCGATTTGGAGGTAGAATTTTTCATAGCTTGGGATGAAGGACATGGTTTTAGAAATTTTGTGAATATTGAAATATTTTACACTGTAATGGAAGCCTTTTTTGCAGAATATCTTGGTGGGCGTACATTGGTAACATTAGATGAACTTCCGCGCCCTCTATTTGATTTGTCTCCATTATTTGAAACAACAGTTGATGTACCAAGGGAATATGCATATTGGGTACTTCATATACTTTCTTTTCTTAATGTAAACTGGGATTATGCTCCAGTTGCCCGTGATGTTCTTGATTACATGGAGTGGGCTGGCGTAGATTATAAAACAATTGGACTAGTTCTGATAGAAGACTTGCTTACTCTACTTGACGATTATGATGCAGATAATAGATTTGATGACCTTTGGGGTCAATTTATGGGTATGTGGGAAGGCTGGCAGTATGAACCCCCACTACGATTTGTTGACGAGATGAATAATCCGATTAGTGTACCAGATACTTCAGGATTATTAGTAAGTGAAATCAATTTGGCCGCTTCAGTGGTAGAGCATGTATATATACTACTGGGTGTAAATTGGGATGCCGTACCTGTTGCTAGAAACATACTTGACAATATGATAGAGTCTGGAATAGACCACAGAACTATCGCCTTGATTATGGTAGAAGATTTCCTGGAATTTATGGATGACTTTGATGGAGTAGTTGCTTTCCCTGATTTGTGGGAGCATATACTTCACCATAATTGGACTGTTTCCCACCAACTTGAGTTCGTTGGGAGGTAAACGAAGTTGATAAATACTCGTATGTTGGTTTTGTGCGCACTTTTTGCGGCTATAAGCGCGGTATTGTCACAGCTTGCCATTCCAATAGGTCCAGTCCCCATCAATTTCGTTCATGCTTCCATTTTCACCGCTGTTGGATTGCTTGGTACAAAGTATGGAACCATTAGCCAAACTATTTTTGTTTTAATGGGTGCTGTGGGCTTTCCTGTTTTTTCTGGATTTTCTGGTGGAATTGGTGTAATTTTAGGCCCTGTTGGCGGGTTTATTATATCTTATATATTTTGCGGGCTTGCCGCAGGACTTATAATGGAGCGTTTTGGTAGAAGCATAAAAGTTCTTGTAATAGCTATGTATGTGGGTTGGGTTGTTACTTATGTACTTGGTGTTGCATGGTTTATGCACATGACAAATACCAGCCTTGCCGCTGCACTTCCTGTTGTAATGTTACCATTCCTACCAGGAGATGCCTTAAAAGTTGTTGTTAGCGTTGTCCTGATAAATAGGTTGCATACTATAGTGAATGCGCAAAAATGATCTAGGGTGTGTTCCCACTAAACTTTGGCAAGATTTCGGTCGATATACAGGTGAGCGATTTTTTATGCAAAATTTAGGAGGGCAAAAATATGAACGTAAACAACACAAACAATCCAAATTATATCCCTGAGTATGTTGCTACAACACCGTTTGGTGCAGGTGGCCCTAATCATAACAGGCTTACACAACAAGAAATAACTGAACGCCAAGTTATGCGCGAAGTATTTAGCCGTGTTGATAGTGGATTAGGGCAAGCCCATCTTGCAGAGGTTGCACGACTTGGCGGCGGTCAAGTTTCTACCATGCAAAGTGCAAGCACTGTAGTTACACAGTACTCGGAAGCTATACGTCATCAAACTATTGATATTGTGCATGAACTTATGGGAAGGGAAGAGGATGGTTCATTGAGAATGAATACACTTCAACAGTTATTGGATAACTTGATAAATCAAACTCCAAATGACCCTTCGAGAGCCAGACAATGGTTGGCTTAACATAATTTCTATAAAAAGCTGTCGCAAACCACTAATCGGTTCTGCGACAGCTTTTTTTATTTTTAGGTGCATTTTATTCGTATAAGAGCCTGTTCCGAGTCTTCACAATGGAATAAAAATATTGTATAATCCTGTCAAAAAAGGTGATGGAGATATGAGAAAGCCATATCCAAGTGACATAACACGTGAACAATTTGAAGTA
>Ga0123355_10011676_pt1 | contig 13557 bp, 14 predicted proteins | sample TergutEmb28metaG_3_FD_89872 | JGI IMG/M metagenome (GOLD analysis project Ga0123355, IMG submission 89872) | Embiratermes neotenicus P1 segment gut microbial communities from Petit-Saut dam, French Guiana - Emb289 P1 | ecosystem: Host-associated > Arthropoda: Insects > Digestive system > Gut ...
CCATATAGAATTAATGGTAGTATGCCTCCTGCGTATATCGTTTTCAGTGCCGTGTGTTTCAGCCCCCATGTAACTTTTGCCGATTTCGAAAGGGTAAATATTAACTTTGTACATTTTTCTTCAACGTAATTTACATGGTCTCTAAACGTCATTTTGTGTGTGTGTGTGTGTGCGTGCGTGCGGATGCAAAATTTTTAGGAGTGTCAAGTTTATGCATAATTGACAATATGTACGAAAAGGAATAATTACAGTCTACTTCGATGAAATGCATATCGTCACGTTTGGTTATTCGAAGTTTCACAGTTTAAAGTTAACTTAAAATTGTAGCAATTTCTAACAAGGGATTGTGATTGTCTTTTCATTTTTTTTATTTGCGTGGAGCCGTACAGAATGGTACTTTATGCACCTCGCCAGCACACTGTTTTTTACTACGATGTCCAGGGTTATGCAACGGCTGCATGCTGTTCAAATTCAGTGTTGTATTAATTTATTGAAGATGGAGTTGCGTGTTTGGATGTGTGCCGCTGTTAGTCTGGCATGTATGCAGCATTCAATTTTAAGTTGAATTTAAGTTAATCCCCATTTAACCAGCGTAAGCTTGATAACCAAATGCATGGAAAGCAATGCAAATTAAATTCCTCGCGCAGACAAGCACGCCTGATGATGATTCGGCCGTACTGATAATAAGGCAGAAACAAAGTGTTTGTTTTTGGCGCGACAGCCCCCAGTGGGCCAGGGCCTCTTCATTCAGGTGATGTCTAGATCCACACAGCGACGCACTACAGTCGGTAGGACTCCTCTGGACAAGTGATCAGCTCGTCGCAGATACCTCCTCCTTACAAAACACAACACGCACAACAGAAAAACATCCATGTCCCCGGTGGGATTGGAACCCACAATCTCAGCAGGCGAGCGGCCGCAGACCTACACCTGAGACCGCGCGGCCACTGGGACCGGCAAAAGCAGAGTGTACTCGACTGAAATACATAGTACGTTAAATTACATTTTGGAGCAAAGAGGTCTGTCTGGCATGGCGAGTATTGCGCTACAGTACCACGGAAATGGAAGAAATGACTTCCATTCTCCATTAAAGAAAAAAAAAATCCGTTAAGTCATTTTGTCGAAAATTGATGCTGTTATATGCAATTTGCTAAAGGGCCAGGAATGCAGAATATTCCCTGACGTAACTTGCCGCTTCAAGCACGCCGGAGAGAGAGAGAGAGAGAGAGAGAGAGAGAGACGGCAGTATATATATATGTGTGTGTGTGTGTGCGCGCGCGTGCGAGCGCGTTTGCGTGTGTGTGTGTGTGCGCGCGCGCGCGTGTATGCGTGTGTAAAGTCGATTCATCCCCGTCGTGTTTTGAATAATTAGAATCACAGTAAATCCTGCAGCAATTGTTTATTCGAGTATTACTTCAGCGACGTGTTTCGGTCTAAAAGTTCATCATCACGTTGAACAAGAATAAAATAATATGTACACAGATTATGTGGAAATTGAGATCTGAATTTACTGTGATTCTTAACATGGTTAATATTACGCGGCCCCTCTTGTAACTGAGTAATGCAGTTATAATACACCATACTTCCCCTCGCTTTTGTAACAAGCGAGAATGGAAGAGAAGGCGAGACAGGAAAGACGGCTTCACCGTACCATAGTCATGCGGGATCCGTGGCGTACTACCCATTGAAAACGATTTAAAGCCGAGAGATATTACTAGTTGCAAACCAGGTCTTCTGGGTTATTGCACCATGTGGTAGAATAATTGCTTCCCGAAGTTCCGAAGGAACGTCCCGGGTTCATCGGCAGGGTTATAAGTCTGTGAATTGACGCAATCGTGCAGGTGAAGGCGGCACATTTCTTCGAGACGTCGGGAAAAGTTATCCATATATACGGCGCAACAACACAAAGACCTAGCTGCACAACTGTCAGACGGTGAAAATCTCATATCGACGTTCTCGTATGGCTAGAAATATTTAGTTCAGATTCTTTTACCTTCCAAATTTATTGTGCTTTGTTAATGCGCGATTAAGTTTCTGTGAAGGAATGAAATGATAAAAGTTTTCATATCGTTTGGGCGTCAATCACTATGAATATGTAACAGTGTTAATTGACAAAATAAACGGAAAGTAGAAATCTTTCTCTACTTTAAATGTAGGTACTAAGAATTCCTTATGTTATGGTCCAAGGGCCGCTCAACCAGGTAGTTAGTGCCTTTATGTACTGCTGTTGTACTTTCATCTGGAATTCATTCATGTTATATTGTATTATTCATACATTTCATTGTTTGCAAGGTGAAGTTTTACGGAAGGTTTTTGTCATAAAATTAGTGTACGATATCAATTCTCTTTTAAGTATTCGCTGAAGTGCAGGCAAAGTGAAGGTTTTTTTGTGTTGTAGAGTGTTATATGATGGAAGTAGTTGAAGGTAAAGCTAAAGTTTACCCTAGAACAGGCCACAAAAGCCCAGAAGGGTAGTACAGGTATGGCTGTACTCTTTCATTAACCTCGCCGCTAAATGGGGGTGGGTGGAAAATTAATTTTAAATATAATGTTTCTTTAATAACCCTTTCCCTGAAGAATGGATGTGTGCAAGATTAATAAAAGCGTGATTTAGGAGTTACTAGGAATGTCGTTCTCAAGAAGAAGTACCGCAGATAAACTTCATAGGGTGGATATAAAAAGAATAAAATAAGGACAATAAGGGAGTAGAATTTTATTCCAAAATGTGTCAGGTAATAGTTTTGAATTTTCTCTTCAGCGGCAAATTAGAGAGTTGTGTGCTCATATTTATATTTTAGTTTATTATTATTATTGGTTTTATTGTTATTGTTGCTATTGCTACCTTGGACAGTGCTGGATAATTGACTTTTATGGTCTTGTAGACGGGGAGGTAGGTATCGGTAGATGTTGCGGCTGCCCGTTGTTTTTATACTTTCGACGTTTTCATGGTCGATTACGAGGCTCCCTTGCCGGGGAGTATTTGTGGTGAGGCTTGGTGTCGCGGCGGTGTATCGGGTTGCGGTTATATATTACGTTTAAACGGTTTTGGCACTGATGTCAGTTGTACTTAAATGGAAGCAGATGAGTCGCGCTTTTTTAACTCTTGGACGCGCTGACTGGTTCAGCTGTCTGAATGAAACTGCGACATACGTGCTTCCTGTAACTAATCCTGTACACAACACTCGTTTCCAGCAACGAACTATTTTGAGCGTGCAGTTTCAAAGTCTTCAAACTGAATGTGGGGAACCCAACTGCAGGAGCGTAACCATTCCAGAAGCCATGTGTAAATTTGAGATGTAAAAATTGACTCTCTTTTGAATGACCTGACTCGCATTTGCATGCCCCGTTAAGGTACGATTGGACCACTGATCGACCGCAACTGGTTCGCTGGTCTGGTGTGTAAAGAAGATATAACAGTAGTCGAAAGCAGATGACGCCAAACCGTGAAAAACTATAGGCGGCATGTACACAGCGTTCGTACGAGAATCTCCATGTTGTCCTCAGGTTGTACCGCGCGTCTTCGAATCTCCACGGCAGTGATGTGGACTGGCGTACGATCGTTGTGGAAGGTGAGCAGTCTCGAAGAGATTGCTGTCAAATCCTGGACGGAAAGGAGTGGTGCACTAGCACCCAACGTCGAGTGCTGTAGGCTTTTAGTACAGAATAAAAGCCTCCAAGCCCCAGACAGTTTTCGCAGTCAAAAACAACTTTCCAGCATTATTCATCGATGCGAATATGTTTGCTGTCATCGTACTGAGATTAATTTCTTATGCCGTCAAGAAGATATTAATACCCTACTCAGCAACCCTTTTCCTATGCGGAAGACCGGAGCCGGCGTCATCCTATGTTACAAAGGTAACGGATGTATATACGCCAAAACGAGCAGCGGAGAAGCAAACAGCAGCCTGTCCCACAAGCGTCTGCTTCTGGCGGTCTGACGTCCACACTCTTTACGCCGAGCAATTACGCAGTAGCGGCAAAGCCACATCCCTTAACACAGACAGCATCACTTAAACGACCACATAAGCATTATGTAGCAGATGCAGCACTGATGCAGTCATACTGATAACCACAGTCTAGCAAATCGCGATGGGACTACAGACAGCACAAATGGAAGTTGGTTGGTTTGAGGTTATATTACCTGCCTCTGGTCTCGCTAGGGAAAATGAGGGCCTCATGCCTCCGTTTTACATGTAGCACACTCTGTACTTTATTGCGTGTCTGACTCTTCTTCTGATCTGAAAGGATGGAGGAAAAAACCCATGTACCTTTATGTACATCTCCGACAGCAATAATAGGGGTCGGCTGAGAGAACCGGCCGCAGTGTAGCAAGATCCTGTCGAAATTTGATTTGTTTGGCCATGTGAACTGACCAATTTCAACTGAGAGATTTGGAAATTTTAGTTAAATATGGAAACTAAATATTCTGTGGGGTTACCCTTGCATCTATTATTACGCGAACAAGGCGCCTGATAGGCCTCGAATCTGCCAACATTTTGCGAACACAATTTTGTTATCAAATACACTCGAACTCGGTTATAAGGACAGAGGTTTATGCGACATCAGGTATGTAATGTCAGATGTTCTTTGATATCACTTTAATTTTTTTTTTGCTGTGAACCTGTAAGCAAATTTACAATTATAGTAGTATAATCTTTGTTCTGCCTGTATTTTAATTGTAATATAAATATAAATCATATTACGGCTTAAAATTTAAATAACATGTCTATGGGACTGTATTTTATCTTTAAATATTTTGTCTTTGCAGTTATCATACTCTTTGGTTAGAACGACATCCGATTTTCATTCGCCTCCTTTACGCTGTAACGGAGCGTGTATTTACATTACTTTTCATTGTACCACTGTGTGTGTGTGTGTGTGTGTGTGGTGTGTGTGTGTGTGTGTGTGACTAGATTGACTGCAAAACCCGTAGGTAAGCCCTGTCTTGGAGTGACTTACCCCATGTTTGAACCCAGCACTTGGCCTTGGACAACGTGTAACCCACTTGTCGGATTTAACGACTGTATGCATCAGCAGACTCACTCGTAGATACGAAGGACGCAGGAAGGCCATTAAAAGTCCGTGAATTCGGTACAGACTGCAGCCTGAACCATGGAGGTCGGAGGTGACATTCATTTAATTTAAGGTTTTTGGAATTGTCGGATTAAGTCCGATTGATTTGAGAAATAAGATCGTTTCTAGGGATGTACATTTCACAGTAAATCCTGGGAATGTTGGTGAATTAACATAGCTTGCCAGTGTCACAACGAAACAAGTGTCTTTTTATGCAGTAAGATTTACCATTGCCATATGCTTCATGCAAAACACGTGGCTTAAATTGTTGTAATATCTTGACCACTTCGGATAACTGCTTTCGTTTATATATGGTGATGGCGAAATTGGTGTATTTACCTAGAGGTGCATGCAGTTTTACAAGATAGATTAATAATAATAAGAATAATATGTGTTTACTGCAATTGGGTTGTTACATAAAGGTGCTAAAATCTGTGGTGCTAGGCAGAATTTTGTACGGTGGCCCCCATTATTTGTGGGTCCTCAGTATGGACCTTGTTTCATGTCACCCATCAGGCGCCTGGAATTTTGAAGTTGCTGCTAGATTTTTGGAAAATTCGTGCACCCCCGAGGCAATTTAAGTACATTTTTGCATATATGCAATGTAAAGTTTAAAAATCCGCCTGTTACTTTTTTACTTTTCCTGTCTGATTAGCCGATTACTTTAGCCATTCCAGCCTGTCCTTCCGCATATAGCAACACGAGAACCGCAGAACGGAGTTTCATAAAATTTTATATTGGTAATACTAAAATTTATTGATATATTGCAGTTTTTGTTGAAAGCAAATGGATGTAAACGAATGTACTGAATATATTGTAGGACTACTGACTTGAATTTTTGCGCATATTTCGAGTACTTCTCGTAAGAGAAGTATTGCAGACAAAGGTGTGTAGATAAAATGAACACTCTTACAGCACTCTGTTGAGTAATATCTGTAATTTTTGAGCTCATTTAACGACAGGAATTGCGCCAGAAATGTTACGCTTTGCACAGACTTCGCGTCTTCTTGGTGTTTTCAAATGCGGGCGCTTAGAACGTGCTTGTAAATGCTGGCCCACCCGGATTAGTTCGGCACTTAAACGCCGAGCTTACGCAGTATCATATAATGACAATTCCGTCTTTGGACATAGTCCTACAGTTGGAATTAGTTGATAATGTAGGTTCAAGTAGAGCAGTTAGCAGTTTTCTTTTTCCCATTACTTTGCGGTACCCGCTCGGTCTGCCAAAGGTGGGTGAACCCTGGCCCAGCGACGTGCTGCAGTAGCGGTATTGTTTATTAATTTGCACCTTGTACTCTATCACCTCTGACGCGTGAAACTTGCACTCTGGTTTTCTACCCGTGAGGGATGTAGTTCTTAGATCAGGAGTGGGAAAATGTTTTTACTCGCAGGGCTGAAGGGGCCTGTTTCGAAATAGCTGCGGGCCGGGGATCCCCTTGACCACGAGTGTCCAATCCGCCGCCCGCCATGTTGTGTTATGCGGCTTGTGACCACGTTTGTATATGGAGACCTGTAGTGTAAAATACTGTATCATAGTACACAATAATTTATGCCTATATGTAGTCCACTTTTCTGACCTTTATACGCGCGGCCTGCGCACCACCAAACAATAAAAGATGAGGACCTGCTCTTGGTAGACGTCTATGCATGAGAGGGTTTTGACCGTTACAGGCCCAGTGGTAAATTTATGCTGAACCTATTGTAACATAACGAAACTGCGTTTTGCCCACCAATTGTATGTATGTATATCGTGTGATGCAATAAACAAGGGTTATTTGTTTGAACATTATCAGAATGTTTTTTTCTTATGGAGATGGGACAGTCTGCGCCGTGAGATAGGAACTGAAATTGTATATATAATTTTTAATTAGATGGGCATCAGTCTTCTGTGGACTAACTAGATACAATTTATTTACGCCGAATGAACAAACAGGTTAAGTCCAACACCGGAGGACATAAATGTAAGATTATTAAGAGCTGATTATCTTATTTATCTTGAGGGCTGATTTATGTCCACGGAATATTAAGAGACGTATTAAACCGAGTATTTATTTGTTTATTTATTTATTCAACACACACTGATCATTTTGTGTGTAGTGCAGTACCGTCAGTAAGATGTAGATCTCTGAAGCAGTAAGAAGTTAAAAATATAAGAAACGTCAGTAACTGTATACCTATCAGTACGGCGTCATACCCAAGAAGACTTGACACTTCGTCGAGTTGTGAAAAATACGCATGGCGTAACAGTTTCGACACTTTCCTTCCATTTTGTATAATTAACTGCAAAACATGGGACTTAAAAGTGTTTTCTTTTGCGCTGAAACTTTCGTTGAACTTTTATTTTTTCGCTTTGGTATATATTTAATGAGTTAGGCTCGACGAGCATATAGAAACGTGTTTAGAACTTCGTGTGAAACAAATGTTCTTTGGCTGTAACAGACAGCAGTAATACATCCATCTTATCAAACTGCATAAAAATCCGTTGAATGATTCTCAAGTTTTACATGGGGACAGAGAGACTGACATACCGGGGAGGCTACCAGGCGTATTTTTGCAACTTTCGCTGCGAGCACCAAACATTTATGAAGGCCGCATATTAATATTATGTGAACATCGTTGCGGATGTAATTTTTAATACACTTGGCCACATGGAACAGGAATGGGTAATTTCTTTTTAGATTCAGGGTTAGGGTTTCCATTGTTTTGGCTACCTGGAGAGAGAAAATTAAGTAATTTAAATATCTGTTATACCAGCAAGGAAAATTGCAATTGCATAGATATACATAAGAATCCAGTATTAACCAAATTAGTGCGACAGATGGTGCTGGTTGCGGTTCCAATGTTTGTAGTATGTGTGGAAGTTGCAAGAGGCAAAACTGCACTCAGTTTTTGGCCTGTCATCAGTACAGCAATTTCGGATGTGTTCATGTTTATTAGTTATTTGTTCACACACGTAGGTGGATTCAGATACTCAGAACACATTCTTGCCAAGTCCTTCAAATTATAGTATTTATACTCAACTACCCAAAGAAATAGTATTAATTCAAACTGAAGATTGTGTGGTGCATTTTCGACTGCAAAGTAAAAGGAAGATCGACATGTCAGTGGTATTTTCTGCTTTCCTGAGAACATGTAATCCGTGACAGTTCCAAACAAAGCTTACAAAACATATCACTGTACTTTATGGGCAGAACTGGAGCACAAGTGCAAGAAAATTTATTACCCAAATACTCGTACTGTACATGGTTTTGGAGTTATTTTAGAAAGTTGAAACAAATTAGTACCGTGTCAGACACAGTAAATAAAAGTGGTAGTCAGCGCGACATCGTTTGCTTACTGACGTTTTAATGTGACATGTTTCGGCTGATATTTTTAACATCTACGGGGAGTTTCTGAGTATATAGAGGTATAGAACATGCAGTAAATGTTACAGAAATCCGTGATTCAAAATTGCAACGAGTGTAAAGGTATTATTATTATTATTAAAATTCCAACAAAATTTTGGAAGGCCAGTTTCTTTGTAAGGAAAGGGAAAGGTGGCCTACAAATATTTACAAGGTTACGATCGACTTATTTATGTCTATTTACACACTACAATTACTAGTCGACTAGAGGAGATAAGAGAGATAACCAAGGACATAGAAAGTACACCACTCCAGTCTACACCCTGTTTCCAAAATAATCACGAAATTTCATTCCTCGAATCTCATATATTACTGAAGATTTCTTTCTTTCACAATTTAAGTACCGGTTACTATTTTGAACACACGAGTACATCAGGCTATATTTTATTGCCGTGATAAATGGGTCCCTGTCACCATGGCATGGCGCGTCCTCAGGTTCCGGAAGGAGGAACGGCCTCCGATATGGAGAGTAGCTGCGAATATATTGAATAAGCTGTCTCGGACAGCCGACAAGGGGTAATATTACGAATACTTATGTAAAGAATCTGCCGTGTAAAAAAAAAGCTAATTTCGGCACTTCCTATTGTTATATGGATATTGTAAAAATAGCATGTAGTATTACTATAAGTAATGGAGCATGCTCAATAAAAAAAAAAGGGTGGCACTTAGGCTTCAGGGTTGGGCGAGGTGTTAACTCCTCACCGTAAAAAATGGCTTTGTTACGAAACATAAACACGTGCCTCGGACCTGGATTGATACTTTGGTACGACCTAAGCAACGAAAATGGACATGAGATTTGCTACGTGGAATGTTGGGAGCCTGTATAGGGTGGGCTCATTTACAGCAGCAAGCAGGGAATTAGCAAGATATAAATTAGGTTTAGTGGGTGTGCAGGAGGTTAGGTGGGACACAGGAAGCACAATAAAAGTAGGGGATTATAATTTTTTCTATGGAAAAGAGAAAGAAAATCATCAATTGGGAGCAGGATATTGTGTGCACCACAGAATAGTATCACCGGTTAAGACAGTAGAGTTTGTTTTTTTGAAGAATTAGAGCAGGTTCTTTTTTATCATTTTCCTAAGTACCATATGAAAATTCTATTAGGAGATTTTAATGCAAAAGTGAGAAGACGGGACACTTTAAAACCTACAATTTGGAATGAGAGTCTACATCAGGATGCTAATGATAATGGTGTTAGAATAGTAAACTTCGCCACATCAAAAAATCAAGTTGTCAAGAACACGGTGTTCCTGCACCGAAACATTCATAAGTACACCTGGACCTCACCTGATGGGAAGACTCAAAACCAGATTGATCACACATTGGTAGACAGGACATGTCATTCGAGTATACTAGATGTACGAATTTTCAGGGGAGCTGACTGTGATACTGATCACTGTCTGGTGGTTGCAAAAGTTAGGGAAAGATTGGCAAACGTAAACAAGCAGCACAGAAGTTTGATGGGGAAGGATTTCATCTCAGGAAGCTAAATGCGTTGGAGGATAGGAAACAGTATCAGATTGAGGTTATAAACAGGTTTGCAGCTTTGGAGAACTTAATTGATGGCGAGGACATAAATAGAGCTTGGGAGAACATTAAAGAGAATATTAAAAACCCAGCTAAAGAGAGTCTAGGTCTGCACGAAATGAAGCAGCATAAACCATGGTTTGATGAAGAATGTTCAGTTTTTTTAGATCAGAGGAAGCAGGCTAAAATGCAGCAGGTACAGGATCTAAGTCAAAGCAATGTAGGTAGTCTAAACAACGTAAGACGTGAAGCTAGCAGACATTTCAGGAACAAAAAGGAGGAATACCTCAAAGCTAAAATTGAGGGACTTGAAATTAACAGTGAGATAAAAAATATTAGGTACTTGTATAAGGGTATAAGTGATTTTAAGAAGGGTTACCAGACTATAACTAATATAGTAAAGGATGAGAAGGATGATTTGGTCGCAGACTCCTACAGTATTTTGGCTAGGTGGCGAGACCATTTCTCTCAGGTATTGGATATAAATGGGGTTAATGATATTAGGCATACATAATTACACTCAGCAGAACCAGTAGTGCTTGAGCCAAGTGCTTATGAGGTTGAGATGACTATTGAAAAACTAAAAAGTAAAAAATCACCATGTTTTGATCAAATCCCAGTAGAATTGATTAAGGCAGGGGTAGTACAATTTGCTATTCGATCCAGAAACTTAATATTTCTATTTGGAATAAGAGAGAATTACCTGAGGAGTGGAAGGAGTCGATCATTTTACCTATCTATAAGAAGGGCGATAAAAGAGGGGCGTATTACTTTTGCCATCTACGTACAAAATTTTATCCAATGTCCTGCTGTCAAGGTTAACTCCATATGCAGAGGAAATTATTGAGGATCATCAGTGTGGATTTCGACGCAACAGGTCAACTACTGATCCTATATTCTGCATTCGACAAATACTTGAGAAAAAAACGAGAGTACAACGAAGCAGTGCATCATCTATTTATGGACTTCAAGAAAGCTTATGATTCAGTTAGGAGGGAGGTCTTGTATAATATTCTCATTGAGTTTGGTGTCCCCAAGAAACTGGTAAGGCTAATGAAAATGTGTCTGAAACGTATAGCAGAGTCCGGGTAGGCAAGAATTTGTCTGACACTTTTCCTACTAGGAATGGTTTAAAACAAGGAGATGCTCTATCGCCGTTGCTTTTCAACTTTGCTTTACAGCACGCCATTAGGAGGGCGCATGTAAACCAGAATGGCTTGAAATTAAATGGTACACATCAGCTTCTGGTTTATGCTGATAATGTTAATATATTGGTAGGAAGCGAACATACGATGAAGGACTACGGAGAAGCTTTGATAGTGGCTGTTTAGGAGAATGGAATAGAAGTAAATGCTGATAAAATTAAGTACATGGTCATGCCTCGAGATCTGAATGCAGGACGAAGTCACAGTATAAAGACTGATAAGCTCCGCGAAAACCTTTTACACCAGCCTGTGAATCTGTGGGTAGACTCATCTGGCTGTGCAAATGAAGGCTAACCGAGCCCAAAAGTCTGTCGTTAAATTGACATACGGTTGGTTCAGTTTAACATGTAATCGTCGCAGCGAGGAGGTTAGAACTCTTATTTCATCTTTTCTACAGCAAGATTTCGGATTGAATTTCTGCACTGATAGTGACCAATCTGGCAAACATTTTCATGGTTTTACTCGTCCTTTCTGTCATTGGCACTCTGCGTCCACGTGCTTCCGTACGCTTTTTATTGTAGTCGTCATATTTTGGCGTAATAATTGCAGCCGATAAAGTATTTTAACAGATAGGTCTGTGGGTTTAACAAATAACAGCGTTTATTGTCACTGCAGTTCGAATAATTAAAAGAACCAGTTATTGAAACAACAATCACAAGAATTTAAACACTTATTCACAAGAGATTACCCCGCACTCATGCATCAAATACTCCGGACATATAGCCCTATCTAAAATTTTCTTAGTTCTGTTGCCTCCTGATGCTCACAGCACTGACACAGGTCTCGATCACAGTACTCCACAGATTCACATATTCGGCACTGTTCAGTTCAGCATTTACGATCACTGCGCCATCCACACTCGCCGTCAACGCAAATCCACTATTGTTGCTACACGACGCAGTCACTCCCGCTGTCCACTGGCCATATATGCCACTTACGCGCTTCGCGACTGTCTTTCTCTCTCTCGCGCGACGGCGCTGACATAGCGGCAAACCTGGTGGATATGACGTCAGGGCTTCGCGAAAGGGCGCCGAGATATTAGGCACTGCTCCATTCTGCTGCAGTATCCATCCTTGTATGTGACACCCCGTTATACCATGATTGTTAATATAGAAAGTTTGTATCAGCCAAAACACAACTATATTTAGACCACAGAGTTATGTGTCTATAAGAGCAACATGTTTCGACTTGGGATAGGCTATTTTGAGTGTTTACTTGTCCCTTTAATTAAACCATGTCTCGTGTATAAGCAAACCATGGATTTCACCACTGTACATGCCTAAAAGAATAAGTACCAACGTCGTACTCTCGCCACACGGTCTGCCTCCTGACTTTTGCACACCTGTAAATTTTTATGGTTTCAAGAGAAGTAATTTTGTGGCTCCTGGTACAGATGACTTCGACACATCGGTTTCCTGTGGTAACCGTCATAAAGAGTGTCGTGGCGTTGCTTCCAACTGCTTTCCAGTACCTCTAACATCTCTTCTGAAAAACACGTCGTGTTTACTGTCACTTCTCATACAACAATGGACCCTATGTGGTGAGGTAAATTCAGTCACAAACACAACTGTAAATATATGGCTAAATGATGGTGCTTATTAGCAATGAAAAGCTACATGTTTCGGCCTATAACGGCCATCTTCATGTTTTGACAACTTTCTTGCTAAAAGAGTTTTATATAATATGCTCAAACCGCGTGGTGATATTGAGATATCATCATTTTACGTGCTTTTGTTAAGCTCAATTTGGTGGGATCTCTATTCGGTCAATGAATTTGTAGGAGCTGGGTGTGGATCTTTCCGGTTGGGTAGGTGTAGGGTTAGAAGGAAACTGTGATTGCAGGTGTGGTATCTTATATGTTCCTATGTTTGTGGGGGGAGTGGGAGGTGGTTTTTGCGTGATTGGTTAGTCTGACATCTCCTTATTCTTCGGAACTTTTTGTTCTCGGCAGGGGTTGGTCTGTCTCCAGTGTTTTGCTATGTGTGCATAGGCTTGACGCATTTGGATTTCTATGGGAAAGAGAACAAGTGTGTGAAATGTAGAAATGGGTAAAACTTTGTGGTGTGTACCTCTGTTTATATGTATCTAAGTTAGTGGGTAAATAGTACTTACATGGAAGTGGTTTTCTAGTATTCTTCCTCAGTTGCTTGGGTGTCTGGGAGTTCTTGTTCCTGGTGTGTGTGCGTGTAGGCTTCTCTCCGTTGTGTTTTACACGCGAATCGGTGTCCTAAACTAAAAACTAAACTCCGTGGCTTTAGTCCGCGAGCGAACCATACCGACAGAGCGGCCACCGCCGGTAGGCGAAGTTAGTGCCAACTTTTGCGGATAGAGGGGTGTCACGTGGTTAG
>Ga0123355_10011677_pt1 | contig 13557 bp, 9 predicted proteins | sample TergutEmb28metaG_3_FD_89872 | JGI IMG/M metagenome (GOLD analysis project Ga0123355, IMG submission 89872) | Embiratermes neotenicus P1 segment gut microbial communities from Petit-Saut dam, French Guiana - Emb289 P1 | ecosystem: Host-associated > Arthropoda: Insects > Digestive system > Gut ...
GTAATAATTGGAGCCACTGGAATAGTAACAAGAAGCTTAAAGAAAAATTTGGAAACTGTACCAGGAAAACATTCGATAGATTCACTACAAAAGACAGCTATACTTGGAACATCACACATAACACGGAAAGTACTGCAGTGTGAAGCTTGAAGCCTGAACAGTGGGGATCACCGCTGGTTCAAGAGAAGTACCAGGAAGAAAAGGCCTGTGACAAGAGACATCCATATCGTATAATAATAATAATCTACGCTCCTACACGTCAATTGGTACGGAAATAAATCAGAGTCATGCCTAAAAATTCGTAATATGGATAGTTCAGTCAGTATAGTGATCAGGCTCCTGACTGACTTTGCTGGGAGGTAAAGTGGTCGGAGCCCGAAGTTGGCCACTCACGTCAATCTAATGCCATGATCAAGAATGCGCACTTCAATGCTTCCACTTCAAAATAAGTATTCATAGCGCATTGCTTAATTAACATAGAGCCAGCATTACTTTTCTTTGTTTAAAATTCTGTGCATGTGCAATTCAGATCGTGGTCTTTGGGGGTTGTGAGGTCTAGTCGAGGATCCCACAGTTTTGGATGATTATGCTGCGTCCATCTTCATAATCGAACGCTTATACACATTCAAAACTACATGGTGTCACAGCTCAGAAGTCTACAAACTAAAAATTCGTCAACGCATTCAGAATTATGTATGAAGTACTGTTTGTCAGTAAATAACCCATGATGCTTTTTTTTTGTAAATGAAAAACAACAAAAATGACAACTTTTCGGTGTACTGAGGTTACTTCCGGCAAATTAAATTTAATATCGAAGGAATACTTTATCCATGCCTTCACCACACAATAATAATAATAATAATAATAATAATAATAATAATCTAACCGGTTTTTTTAACAGCTGTCCCCGTCTTCCGGAAACCAAACGCCATTCCTCTCCGTTTCTCCATTGATGATGATGATGATGATGATAATAAAACTGACAGAACTATCCCCAACAACAAACCAGACATTATAATCCGTGATAATGAAAAGGGAACATGTATGTTAATAGACGTTGCAATTTCAGGAGACAGAAATGTGATTAAATAGGAAGCCGAGAAGATTAAAAAATATAAAGGCCTTACAACAGAAATAGAGCGCATGTAGAATGTAAAAACAAAGGCGATACCAGTAATAATAGGGGCGACTGGGACTATTTCAAAGTCATTCAGAAAATACGTGAGCAACATACCAGGAAAACACGAAGTCAAGGAACTCCAGAAAACAGCCATATTGGGCACTGCACACATACTTCGGAAAGTACTAACGTAAAAGTACAATAGATTCAACACTGAAATTAACGATATAAGCATCATGAATAGTAACAACAGAATAGCTGCAACGCTGTATTCCCTAGGGACACAGTTTGTCTCAGGAATATAAGTATAAATAGCCTGCATAAAGGAGATTATGATGATGATAATAATAATAATAATAATAATAGTGTTACCACACACTGTACCCACAGATTAGCTTGAATGTTATATAGGCTATGAACATCCTGTATAAAAGTGAGAACTACTACTACTACTACTACTAACAATAATAATAACAATAACAATATTGTTACCACAAATTGTACCCACAGAATAGCTGGAATATTATGTACCGTAGAAACATGGTTTGTTTCCGGTATATAACTGCAAACACTCTGTCTAAACGTGCAAAGTAACCTAATGCTTATAATAATAATTCAATTAAATTCATTTTTATTAATGTGCCAATTGAAAAGTCAGATGGCCACTTACAGAAATAGCACAACGTAGCAAAACAAATAACAAAGAGCAATATACAGGACGCCGGTCCCAGTGGCCGCGCAGTGTAAGGCGTAGGTCTGCGTCCGCTCGCCTGCTGAGATTGTGGGTTCGAATCCCACCGGGGGCATGGATGTCGGTCTGTTGTGAGTGTTGTGTGTTGATAGAGGTCTCTGCGACGAGCTGATCACTCGTCCAGAGGAGTCCTACCGACTGTGGTGCGTCGTTGTGTGTGATCTAGAAACCTCGTGAATGAGAGGCCCGTCATCAGGATCATCAGTTCAAGTCCCTTCATCGTGTAACTGGATTACAGTATAATTATTCTTTCGAAGTATAGACATATATTTTCAAAATTTTGTAGGTTGCATTTTTAAACTGTCATCAGTGGACTTCAGCCAGGCAATAATAGATCTGTAGAAATAGGAATCCGACCAATAGGAACGTATCTAACCTCCCTTGCTCGGGACTGCCTGTTACTGCTTATGATAAGCTACATAATTCGTGTGACCATCTGCCCAGCTGCTGGTGTCATGTGCCGCGGAGGCGGACAACCCGCAGGTCAGTCAGGACTACCATCTCCTGAGGCGCATGATCGACAACGAGGAGTTGTTCCTGGAGGTCACGGACCTGGGGGAAGAGCTGGCCATGCAGATTATCAGGTAGCGCACTGTTATGAGGGGCTGAGGAATGCTGGACAATTAATTCATACACTATCGAATATTCACCATTAATTTATTTCATTCATTCTTGCATTCAAATATTTTCCCAGTGCAGAAAGATTTTCCTTCGTCCAAAACTAAATTTGATGTTTGTGTGACCGTGAATCTCTGATACAATAGTATAAACAACCAACTAGATGCAACGATAACAATTTATTAGTAATTTCAATCAGCTCAACATGTTTCGGGCGATAATTTCGCCCATCCCCAGGAGCACTAGACTGTGTTTACAGCTTGTGACAAGGTCGCCAGCAGGCAACTTCTACGGTGCATTATACCACAAGCTGTAAACACAGTCTAGTGCTCCTGGGGATGGGCGAAATTATCGCCCGAAACATGTTGAGCTGATTGAAATCACTAATAAATTGTTATTGTTGTATCTATTTGGTTGTTTATACTATTGTCCAAAACTAAGTTTGCTGTTATGTCTATGTCTCCAGTTTCCTCTTCTGTCAGCGCATAATTAGGCACATTCCATCTTTATTTTGCTCTTATCTTCCTTCCTATTCCCTCTGTTTTCCATTCTCTGTGGCAGTCTAATTTTTGGCACTCTCTTGACGTGTTCAAACAATTAAAATTGTTTATATTCAGTACTAATATATTCTTACCCTACATCTATAGCTCTAAAGGTGATACTTCAGATCTTCCTTTTTATACAGATATATTTCCTTGCGGGTTTCTCCAAAAATACGTCTCGGTTTCAGGTAATTTATCGGCCAGTTGCGCAATCAGTTTTTAAGTTTCTGTAATAGAATACTTTAGACTAACGTTTGCTAAATAAGTTTCTATGATTTTATTGAAAACATTTCTACTCTGCAGAGCAAAGCTTAACATGCTATTCTGTGGCATAGCTATGTTTTGGCTCCCGGGACCAGTAAGTACAATGGCCGCCCGTAATATAAAATAACTGACTTCAAAAAATCACAATTATGTATTGAAATTCCTTATATTCGGCCCAGTAACTTAAAATATGCTGAGCGCAGAAAATCAAATTTATCACTTAAAATGTTCATTGTGCCGCCCAATTTGTGGTCCCTTCGACGCTGTTGCTAGGGGCGGCCGAATGACTCACCCCCCGACCCCACTTCCCAGCTATGCGCCTGATGCTAATCACTTTTCTTCTGTCGCGTGTTCTATTTTGTACTTCTAAAAGTGCAGCTTTCCAAAATGAATCAAATATATCCGGATTTAAATACGGTCTTAATTTATATTAATTCTTTTTATTTATTAAATAAAAAAAACATTGCTTCATTTAGCGTCATGTTTAAAGCCCATATCTTACATTGCCAAAAGATTAGTGAATGAATGTTTAGTGATTATGTAAGGATACTGCCGTGAAATAGTGTGAAGTACTATCCGGCATTCGCTAGACATATTGGCAACCCCCACAGAATCACTTAGCCAGAATAACTGGCCTTCGGGCTCAGAATTTTACTCGGGTTTCCGCAAATACGATGCATTTACTACTTGACTACAATTATGGGTCTAGAAAATGGTAGAAATCTCCGTCAGGACTGACCCGTGATACACAAACTCTAGTTCGCGAAACCCGGCACGAACTAATTTAGCCTACTTTAGGTTCTCAGTACAAAGCTTTGGATGGGGGATCGGCTTTGGACAACACAAAACAGCGCACATCCATACCCAGTTCCCGTACGTTCCACCTCAAAACAGATCGGTTTGACAGCGAACGCCCGATGCGACGGCACTCCCTTGGTGCAGAATATTATGCGACGACGGAATTCGGGCCTCAAATAAGGTTATGGAATGCTGGGAGTTACTAGTGCCATGCAACCAGCCATACAGTTGTTCAGTCAGAAGTCATTCTGCCAGTTTTCAATTCCAACATTCACCCTGTACAGGATGTGGATGCAGACGGGATGTCGCGACCTCACCAACTACCAGTGGCGTCTGGTGTGCAATGCCGTCGGTCAATGCTCGCTGCCGATATTCGTGAAGCTCGTGTTTGCCGAGATTTGCCGTTGGCGCAGTTACACCAAGCCACAGGACACGTACCTCGCGTCCACCGTCATGGACTCTATCATGCTGCTGTTTGAGAGGGTCGAGAAGCAGGTTAGTACTTCGGCACTCGGCACTTGCAGAGATTTCTCAGAGTCCAGAGAGAATCTGGGACACACTGAACCTCCTAAATGGGCACCGAAGAGAAAGAGACCGAAGCGTGTAACTAACCACTCCCCTCCACTTAGGTCACGGGCTAAGAGTGCGTTGAGCAGCACCTCTATTCTCCTATTCATCCCCATGCCCTGATGCTTAAGCAAGGGAATAACTTAGTTGTACTGTACCTTTGAAACTGGTCACACAGAAACTCAGTTTTTCAGTCTTTGTTATACTCTAAGTTTAGATACATAAAAATCTGCATTCGATAGAGAAAATTACACATAATTAATATATACCCTACCAAGGTCTGAGACCTAACTAATGTGGAATTAAAAAAAATCGATTTTTGCCTCCGTTCCATAGTTCCTACCAACTGGTCTTTCGTTCCTGCACCCTACGACAACCAAAGTAAGACAGTTGATTGTAATGTAGGACAAACGTCGCTAATTTATGTAGTGATAGCTACAATATGTGTTACAAGACTGCTGAATCACCTACAGCGACATATTTCGGCCTCTCAGCAATGAGTTATCTTCCATCTTCAGGCTGTACTAAGCTGAAGATGGCCCAACGTTTAGAAGCCGAAACATGTTGATGCAGCGTTTGTGGTTCAAGTCTTTCAATAAATAATTATGTTGACAGTCATTATATGTACTTTTTTTTTGGTCCATTGCCCCACATGTCCTTGTGGACTTCGTGGTCTTCCCTCCTGGGCATGGCAGGAGTGTAACTGACTTCTGAGGTTGGGACGCCCATGAGGCGTAATTACGTTGTCCCGATGATGTGAGCGGTGATATATAGGAGGATGTAGTGCCAGGAGGGCCCTTAAACCTAAATTCTACCAACCTACCCAGACCATGGTCACCGCGGGAATCCTCCCCTTCAGGGAAAATTCCCACAGCAGAGCCGGGAATCGAACCCGGGACCTCATGATTAGTAGTCAGATACTCTGACCACTAGACCACGAGGCTGGTCTATATGTACTTTTTAAGATGACTGAAATATGCAAAATAAATGACACATGAACGAAGCGTTGGGTGGATGCAATGAGGCTGTTTGGAATATGAAAATATACTTGTAAATGGAAAGACAAAGGATAAGACACTCTGGCTTCCCTACCCTTGAACATCCGCCATTGGTCTGGAACACTGTAGCAAGGGACATTTTGCCCACAGCATGGTCGCATCCTTGTATTTCATGCGCTCGCCTACATCACCGCGGCCAAGAGCGGCCTATCTGAGTCTGAGCTGGAGGACATGATCTCCCTGGACGACAAGGTGCTGGACGATGTGTACCAGTACCACCTGCCGCCTGTACGGCGCATCCCGCCTTTGCTTTGGACTCGCATCCGCAACGACCTGCCAAATTATCTCTCGGAGCGGGAGGCGGATGGCGTAAGCGTCATGAACTGGTACCACAGGTTCGAAATATCCCACACAGTTTGCTCCGGTGCAACGATTTACCAAAAGTGTGTGTTATATTCTGGCACCGTTGTTTCAAAACACTCTGCACTGTGTGTTCTGAGAGCACAGATTCAGAGAAGTTTTGAATGTTCTGACGCCAAAATTTCTCATCTTATACAGTAAATTATGATGTCACAATTTCCCAGAACTGTAGAAGGTTCAGTACCATATGTTCTGGCATCACAGCTTTGGAACACTGTATAATATATTATACTAGCACAGCTTCACAACATCATATCTAGTACATTCTGGTACCATAGTGTCCCTACACTGTACTATATATTGCTACCACAATTGTGAAAAGCATGCAACACTCTATGTGGAACATTCTGGTATACAGCTTTGTAATTTTCTTTATAGTATGTTCCAGTACTTCAGTTTTGAAACATCACATATAGTATACTGTGGTGTCACAGTTTCACAACACTGTATGGTGTATTTGAGTAGCACAGTAATCAGCAGTGACAAGAACATTACACTGCAGAAAATTATAAATAATATTTTTGTTGCATTTAATTACACATACTGTCTGTTGCAACACATGTGTAAATAGTGGAATAGTGCCTAATTCATTGATTGTAGATTTTTTGGAACCACAATGTCTGTTGACAAATCTTATTTAAAAGTAATTATTAATATCTATCACAGAAGTTTTAGAGATGTGCCAGGAAGCACATCTGTTATACAATAAGAAAACTAACTCAGACTTTTGTCTGTTGATATACTGCAGGTGCTAAAATAGCACATTCCAAACAAATAGGCAGAAATCTTGTAGCTGCCTAGTATACCAGCGTGTCAATGGCTGTAAATTATTCATGAGAAAGGATAAGGAGGGACACTGTTGTGGGCTGTTTTATTTAAGGTAGTTTTCCAACATCTGTCTGGATGGTCTGACCACAACCACAGAAACGTACATACAAAAGAGTTGGTTTCTGGCTGGTACTTAAAACTGACGCCCCCTGGCAGATGTAATCTACAATAAGAATTTCTGCATATGTAGGCAGTTCCGGGATGCAGCCCGTGAGAGGTATTTCAAGAATATGAACATGGCCATGTACTTCCATTCAGCCATTGCAGATTATTACCTAGGCATCTGGGGTGGTGGCAACCCTAAGCCTTTCAAGTACACAGAGATACAACGACACAGGTATTTTCATTCAGCTCTTATTATGCAAATGTTAGCACTTACTCTACTATTAATTGTCATTTTTAACATTTGGTTGTCTACCAAGACAGCAACTTTCCACTGCCTTCTGAATTACCTGCTTTTGTAGATATTTGGACAATTTATTTCTAAGACTGAAAGACAATGTTGTTGCCTTTTGTGTAGAATATTCAATGATGTTGTGCAAATATAATTTTATCTAATCTTAACAATGGGAATATAATGTGTCATGACATGGTGGAAGAATGCACAGTATATGAGGTGTGGTAAAGTAAATTAAATTTACAGTTACCCTATAGCCCTCACAGTCTTATAGAAACAGCCTGAAGGGGTACCTGGACTAGAATTAAATTTTACAATGTGAACTGTCCCTTGACAAAGTGTGATCGAAATATTTTGTAAGTGACTTCCAGTTTTCCAAGTAGTTGCTAACACATTAGCACTTTATCCTGTGCTTTCTGCTCCTGTCATATGGTCTTTATATTTCAAGATCAATTGGTTTCCTTATTTTTGTAGTAACTGTTGTTACTGTTCCTGTTGCTTTGTTGTTGTTATTTTTATTAAACTTTTGGCACCGGAATTATTTTTTTAAATTTTAGCACACTCTGTATATAAAATGTGAATAATACAGGAACCATTTATGTTAGAATTATGAAACAAACTGCATTTTGAAAAGAGACAGAAAAAAAAAACGGAGAGTATGTACCATTTTTTAAATATTCAGTACCTACATTTGTTGAATAAACATATAAAATGCAACGTTTAGAGGTTAGCAGTGCAATATGACCCCTATATGGGTCGTTAGGCATCAAATGGTTAATGTGAGTTTTAAGACATGAGGTTCTCATGGTGGGGAGTAAGCAGATTACAGTCATCTGCAATATGAGACCATGTAGTTTGGCAGATGGCAGGTTCCTGTACCCCAAAGATGGAGCTAGTCTCCAAAACCGAAGCTCCACGTACCACAATACACAATACATATCAAAGCTCAGAAGACCTCACAATATGGATTTTCATTGCCACCTCAGATTTCATATTAAATCTTTTGTCTGTTTGTAGGTTTAACTTAACTGACAGGGAAGGCTCAGCTGACAGGAAGGTTCCCATCCAGCCACTTGTTTTCTACTCCAAGGATGGCAAAGTGTCACGCTACAATTTAAGAAAGGTGCATAAATACATCTAAATAAATTACCCAGTGTCATGTCACAAATATTTCTGAGATTTCATTTCATTTACTATACATCTGTATTGTTACATATGTACCCTTGGACTTGTCTGACTCTACATTACAATAAATTCCGATGTATATACAAAGTCTCAAACTGTAACAATCAGGAAGTAGATCTCTATATGTTGCAATAAAACAATGATTACCATATACAGTCCAATACAGCACAACACAACACAACACCATGGTGTGATATGATAATATTAATGTGATGAAACAGATAGAAATACCTTACAAACCACCTTTACTCAGAACTGTAAGAACTCATCAACTGTACAAAAGAAATGGTTCACTAATAGGGATTTTTATTCGTTTTTAAAAAGTTCAAAGTTATCCAGTTTCTTTATATTTTCTGGCACTTTGTTATATAGTTTGATAGATGATTATTGAATAGAGAAAATTTTGTAGTGAGAAAATTCATAATTTGTACTGTTCATGCACATTTATTATGAGAAGCCTGATTGAATTAAGGAAGGCAAAATGAGTTGGCATGTGGCATGGGTGGGCAACATGAGAAATGCACATATAAATTTCCTTAGAGACTTAACGGAAAGAGGCCGCTTGGACAGCATAAAAGTAATAAATAACTGCATGCATTATAGTTAGTCTTGAAAAGCTGGTAGTCACATGGCTGATGAAAACATTTCTCATGTTTTGTGGAGCTGAAATTTTTTTATCTGTTTAAAAGAGCCTGCACTGGATGTTACTGGGAGGAACAATAGTGAAAGTAATTGTAAAGAAATAGTATGTGACATTGTGGATTGAGTTCATCTGGCTTAGTACAGATTCTAATGTCAGGCAGTTATTAACATGGTGACAAATGCTCGGTCTCATAAAAGACAGGAATGCCTTGACTACTGAATCAGCTACTCAAGAAGGCTTCTGTGCCACGAGTTAGTTAGAAATTGTCTTATGGACAAACTGTGTTCCTTATAATAGGATTTGTTTATATGGTTGTTGCTCTTAGACTGGTATTAAGTTATTGTTTCCATGTTTATTGTTGCACTGTGCATTTCGTAGAGTCATTTAATTAGCATACCAACTAATGCACATGCATAAAATTTCATTTTAAAACACTTAAAATCGCTCTGACATGTTTCGATCCTAAGATCATCTTCAGGGAGCTATGTTGTTCCTTGCTAAAGTCACATTTTAAAAACACTCACTGATTAATTTTCTTATATTAACAGGGTGTTGTGGCGGCACGAAATGAAATGAAATTTTATGTATGTGCATTAGTTGGTATATTAATTAAATATTGTTTCCATGTTTATGTGGGTAATCATATATGTAACATACATTTAATTATTTATTGTGTTAATTACATAGTTACCTTTCGAGCCATGTCTTAACTCAGATTCTTAATAATAGGTTTTTATCTCAGAGACACATTTTCATCGCCATGTCAGTCCATATGTATTTATTATGGATAAAACTCACTAGGACATGCACCCTCCCATCCCAAACACTTCAGTTTTCCCCTGCCAGTTATCTTTCAACCCTTGCTTCCTTCTTATCTATCATCAGGGTCTGACAAAAGAGACCCATATGAGACAAAAGTACTGAAAAACTTCATGTCACATGCATGCTACAACTAAATTAAAGACTTGTGATTTTGTTTGTCAGTTAATTGCTTCACTAGTGTGTGTCTGCATTCTTATCACTTGCAGTTTGGTGAAATGCCATACCACATGGTGCGGTCACGCAGATTTCAGGACCTGTACAAGCATGTGTTGTTCAGCTATGAATGGCTGCATGCAAAGTTATCCTCATGCCCCCTGCAGGCTGTTCTCAGTGACTTTGAAGATACATGCAACAACATTGAGGACAGGGAAGCAACCAGGTTGGTAAACCACTTTTGGCAGCATTTAATGGAAAAGGAAGTTAGATTGTAATTAATGAATGTATGTAGTTAGAGGAGGTGCATTAGTACTGATATAAATGTATAAAATGTCCCATATAGTGGTATGCTGTGTTAGGATACCATGTTGTAGCCTGGTAGGTGAATACCTTTGCCTCCAGCTTCAGGGAAGAAACCTGAAGCTGGAGGTAGTATGTTCCTGCAGAATGTTTGTAAACACCCAGCATGATTCCATAATCCAAAATATTTCAAAGTATATCTTCATTAATGTTATAACCCCATATTTTAAGTAAAATGTCTGTTTGAATCGAGGAAAAACTGTGCACTTATATATGAAAAATGCTACTTATGGTATTTGAGGTTCTCATACCAGTAAACATTAAGATGACAGTCTTCTGGGATGTGACATGATGTAGTCTGATAGACATGTACCAACGTTTCTGGATAAACCTGCTGCTTCCATCTTCAGGAAGAACAGACTACATGGTACTACATCCCACAAAACAATAATCTTAACATGACTCATGTAACTTGGTTTGTGTTATATGTGGTAAATGATCCACTTCATCTCATTTGTGTGTAGTTCGTACCGACTGGCGTTAGTCATATAAAACTTAAATACATTACTTTTGAAAACTGATCTAAAAAGACTATAATTAAAACTTACAATTTAAATCCTCAATATTTATAAATGCTTTAAAATGCCTGTATTAAAAGTGTTCTAAATGTCTATCAGCAACAATAGTCAATGCTGCAGCAACTCTATTCTGTGAGCAGTTCAGTTTAATGTACTGCAATTCTGAGGCTACTCTCTTTCTTTGTGGTTAAGTCAGATGCACTACATGACTAATTTGAATTGAAATATAAAGGGGCACCTCGTTTTCCTCCTCTGCTATGCATCCTACAGATGTCTCCTCTATCTGCCTTTGTGTTCACAGAATCCCATTCTGATCTCCTGTAATCCATTTCACTTCTTCACAACCCTGTTTATGTAAGACCTATCAGTACCTATATATCCAATCTATATCTACATCTACAAACTAGAATTTAATTTGTATCCCCATGAAGTTTTAAATTTAAATCAGGATTATAAGAATCAGTCATGCTTGCTATCAGTCATAGTTTGAAATCAGATGTGTGTGTATAACACAGCAACAGTCAAGAAATGACGGTAGTAAACTTTTCACATTCACCTTGAAGTTTCCTGCCCCTTTCCGGCACTGTGGGGCACATGCCAACTACTGGCTGTGTACTATTGTTGCAGCATTGTATTTGCTTTTTAAATGAGGCATAATAAGACACTATGAGCTGTTTCTTTCATTGTTAGCAAACAGATCCGAAAGAAGTTGAGGTGAGTCTTGTATTCTGTTTAACTGCTGAATCTTTCTTTCCAGCTTCTGTTCCAGCTGCTACCAGGAAGTGAATCCAGCCATACAAAGCACTATACCTATCTCCTGAAATTTTTGTTGGATTCAACAATGTGTATATACTCGGGATTAAATATGATGCAAATATTTTGAAATTTAAGCCTTTCAGAACTTCTCTTTTACTGAGTCCATTTCTTTGAGGAACTGTGATACTATAATTCACTGTAAACAGTGTTACGAACCCAATAAAAATGGATAATTTACACTTATACTTCCTATATACATTTATATTTATAGTACCTGATTTGGAACATCACGAGAGTATGGACTTAAATGGCAAGACCAAACATCAAATCCGTGGCATTTAGTTTGATATTAGACAATATGGTGTGTTATCTCTTTTGAAAAATTGTACTTGTACACCACCAGACAGAAACTTCATTAGTAAGAGAAACTTGTCGCAATACATCTAGCAATATATGTGTCAACATCAGACCAATCTACATTTACCTTCTCATATATCATTAGATTTAACCACCAGATTTTTTGATGTGGCGAAGTTAACTAACCTAACCCCATTATCATTAATATCCTGATGGAGACTCTCCTGTCCAAATGTTGGCTTGAAAATATTCTCTCTCCCCAATTTTGTACTAAAGTCTTCTAGTAACATTTTCATATGATATCTCAGAAAGTGATCGAACACCTGCTCTAATTCCTCATAAAAACTATCTTTTGACTCATCACTTTTTTCCTCACTTGGTGCATGCACATTTACAGCAACGATATTATGCCAGTGACCTCTCAGCACTATATATGACAACCCATCGCTAACAAACTCTCCTCTCTTCACTGCTGATCCTACTCTACGGTGTACAAAAAAAACCTGTTCCCAATTGATGATCTTCATTTTCTTTCCCGTAGAAAAAATCATAATCCCCTGCTCTTACTGTGCCCCCTTTGTCCCACCTGATCCACTACATATAACTTATACTTCGCTAATTCCCCCGCTGCTGCCTTAAGGGACCCTGCCCTATAAAGGCTCCTAACGTTCCACGTATCTATTCTCATCCCTCTTGGTATGCTGTGCAATGTTTCCCCTGGAAACACTCCCCCCCGCCCCCCAAGATCCGAGTGAGGGAGTAGTTTACCTCCGGATTGTTTTGTCTCCAGAGGGATCATCTCGCCTGTGAGCGTTTTTAACAGATTTTTTTACAGGGAGGGGTTGTTCCTCACCCAAATCCCAAGCTGGAGGACCACCCCTCGTTGGCTGTACGCGATTGCTTATTCAATTTATTCGCAGCTACACTCCTTATTGGAGGCCGTTCCTCTATCTGCAACTTGAGGACGCGCCATGCCATGGTGACAGGGACCCACTACATAGGAAACTTGTAAGGTTAATAAAGATGAGTCTGACTGAAACATATAGCATAGTCCGGGTGGGCAAGAATGTGTCTGACAGGTTGAAACAAGGAGACGCTCTATCGCCACTGCTTTTCAACTTTGCTTTAGAGTACGCCATTAGGAGGGTTCAGGTAAACCAGGATGGCTTGAAACTAAATAGTACACATCAGCTTCGTGTGTATGCCAATGATGTTAATATACTGGGAGGAAGCATACATACTCTAGAGGAAAATGCAGAAGCTTTAGTAGCTGTTACTAGGGAGATTGGACTGGAAGTAAGTGCTGATAAAACTAAGTACATGGTCATGTCTCAAGATCAGAATGCAGGACGACTTCACAGTGTGAGGATTGATAATAGTACCTTCGAGAGTGTGGAAGAGTTTAAATATTTGGGAACAACTTTAACAAATCAAAATTCTATTGCGGAAGAAATTAA
>Ga0123355_10011678_pt1 | contig 13557 bp, 10 predicted proteins | sample TergutEmb28metaG_3_FD_89872 | JGI IMG/M metagenome (GOLD analysis project Ga0123355, IMG submission 89872) | Embiratermes neotenicus P1 segment gut microbial communities from Petit-Saut dam, French Guiana - Emb289 P1 | ecosystem: Host-associated > Arthropoda: Insects > Digestive system > Gut ...
AAAAATTCACGCATGCGCACTAAGGTTCAAGGTCGGCTCATGCAAGCGCGCTAGATTATAATCCATCAGGTGTTCGCATAAAAAAATACGGTCGGATACTTTTCTAACAGACCTCGTATTATTGAAATTTTAAATATTTGTTACCATGTATTGTGGGTGTCCACTTTCCTTATTGGTCTGTTATCTACCTAAAACTTAAAAGTTGCCTGTGTGCTTAAGTAAGCTGTGACATGCAAGAGTGAAGGTATAAATTTGGTACACCATTGAATGCACTTTGGTAAAATGCATTTATTACACATCACTTATCACCAACATGTTTTGGTCATATTTGTGACCATCATCAAGATGTCACAAAGAATACTAATAAAACACACAATAATCTTAATCTTAATCTACCAATTACCAACAGTGTATTATAAAAGGGTGTAATTAAAATATTAACCACTACACTAAGTGGTTTCAATTATGCAAATTAACAGATTATCATATGTTTTATTAGTATTCTTTGTGACACCCAGAGGACAAATCATGTTGGTGTTTAGCAATATGGAATAAATACATTTTACCAAAGTGCGTTTGTTGGTGTACTATATATTACAGTTTAATGCGTGTGTATGGAACACATTGAGTGAAGGTATTGTTTGATGCATTCTTAACCTCAGCATTAGGTGGAGTGAAAGGTCAGCTTTAGGTCTCAGCCTTTTTACTAGGAAAAGAGCCCTTGGTAGGCATTGAAAGGGAGGCTGATTAGGCCCCAGAGCCATTTTGTATGTTGTGAAGACAAGAAAAATCTGCCGTACTGGGAACTGAACCCCCCCTTTTTCCTCGTCTGCTTAGCCTAGTTATCACAGCTTATGGTGCCTATTTTTGAGAATAGTCCTCTGAATTCCTCTTGTTCTCAGGTGTTCACATTCTTATCCCTTATATAATGTTCATCTTAAATGTTTCTTTACCATACTGGTTGGTTGTTTGTTCTGTGTTCAGTCTTTTGTACAGTGTTATCACTGTACGTAATTTTCCTGAATTCCGTTTCAGCACTTCAGATCATAGATTATACTCTCTAATTTTTCAAGACACATCTTCATTTATGTATAAAGAGATACAGTGAAAATCCATTAGCAAAGAGAATGTCTGGCAGAAGTTGACGCACCATGACAACCACATGAGCAGATGGTGGGTGAACGTCATGGGAAGAGAGGCATGCACATTGATGCTTCTTCCATCTTTCGCCACTGTCTTCAAAACAGACGTAACTCAGTTGTCTGTAACAGAGTTGCTTATGAGCACTAACAGTACGGTATTCAAGCCCCCTCTTTGTATGGAGCATATGACAGGAAGCTGTTATGCAATAAGATTTTAACTGGCCAATACTGCACCTGATATTTTGCACTGAAAATACATGCCTATAAGTACAAATGCATTTGAAGAATAAAAGACCAACTTGCTGTCACTTGCTATTTTATTTCACTTCTTATGTATTCAGCGTGTTTCGGACATTAATATATCCATCATCAGGAGCTTGCGACTGTGCTGTTGAATTACCACATTGGTCGTTTTGTTCTCGGTTCGTTGTGTGTTGTAGATTTGGTGTGTCTGGGTTTGAGTAGTTTCTGTGGTGCAGGCTGAAGCCTGCAACACAAAACACCGAGAACAAAACGACCGATGTGGTAATTCAACAGCACAGTCGCAAGCTCCTGATGATGGATATATTAATGTCCGAAACACGTTAAATACATAAGAAGTGAAATAAAATAGCAAGTGACATCAAGTTGGGCTTTTATTTTTCAAATGCATTTGTATTTATAGGCATGTATTTTCAGCGCAAAATATCAGGTGCAGTATTGGCCAGTTAAAATCTTACTGCTTAACAGCTTCCTGTTGTATGCTCCATATAAAGAGAGGGTTTGAATACTGTACTGTTAGTACTCATAAGCAACTCTGTTACAGACAGCTGAGTTACGTCTGTTTTGAAGGGAGTGGCGAAAGATGGAAGAAGCATCAATGTGCATGCCTCTCTTCCCATGAAGTTCACCCACCATCTGCTCATGTGGTTGTCATGGTGCATCAACTTCTGCCAGACATTCTCTTTGCTAATGGATTTTCACTGTATCTGTATCAAGTTGGTCTTTAATTCTTCCACTATTACAATGATGCACGGTCCAATAAACATAAGATTCACGAATGCATTTGTTAAATCTTGGCACATCCTTACAGCCACGGTGTTTTTCAGTGGTATATGGACATGACACACATTATGTTGGTTCCCTGTATCATGTTTATCATATTTACCATATACCACATAGGAATGCTTATTCTTATTAAATCCCTATGCTAGTTTTTCATTGGTACATTGAGTTCTAATTTCCTGACTTGTTTCACTTCCTGTTTTGCTCTCGCACAAGAGCTTTTAATTTCCCTATAATAAGAAATCCACAGAAAGTGCATTTTATTCTGGATATCATAGTTAAGTTGCAAAACGCAAATCTGGTTGTAACAGGTATTCATAAAAATGGCAGATGTAACAGCCTTTCATTGTATATGTCTTGATAATTTATAGTTTTCTTGTCTGTCTCTGTAGTGGGTATTGAAACTCTCCACATTGTTACTATTGTAAGAGCTAATTCTTGAGTTGGAATTGGCATATTGGCTTAGGCATGCATCCGACTTCCCCCCACTCCCCAAAAAAAGTGTGGGATGACACTGTTACTTGGATAGATGTGGTGATCAAGAAAGTGACATTATCCCAAGAAAGTAGTTACGTGAGTCTGTACAGGAAATGTGGCTCTGGTGATTTAGTTTTCAACATTCTTTCCAAACTCAAGTATACTCTACTGGTTGCTGGGAGCTACATTTGACCTCAGAATCAGAGTTAGGAAATCTGATAACTAAGTTTATGAGAGATTATGGATCATTTGGGAACTGTAAAAGGTAAAATAAGTAATCCCTAGTAGGGCTCAAGGTGGTTGAGGCTCCCGAAATTTTTAGACAGTCAGCACATGAAGGTGACAGAATTGTCAACCCTACTCACTGGCTGCCTTTACCTCCTGGGAGGTACCTCTGTTATTCATTTCCATTATATGCTGAGTTGACGCCAGTGCCGCATTGTGGCCAGAAGGTTCATGTCAATAAAAAAATTACCATGAACCCAGCAGGAATCAAATCTGCAACCTTCCAGCTTATAGCGCAGTTCCTCAACAAACTGCACCACCACATCCCCTTGTTTTGAAATATTACAGTTTTAATTTTATTGTTTGTTTTGTGGCGTGCTAGTCAACTGTACGGTATTTGTGGTAGGGGCAGTCACTGTAGGCACTTCAGATTTAATAGCACAGTAGTGATTTTGAGCAAGGCTACTAAGAATTTTCTTTCCTTACCACCTTGAGAGCAGTACAGTCCTGCAGTGGGATTGTTGAGCACTTTTTTCTTTGATAAAACATTTGTTCTTTCCTTGGAGCATCACATGCTAGTGCTGCAGAAAATGCTTTTATCTTGGAAAGGTGAGGTATAATGAACGAGTGATATTACGTGACAGCGAACGTTGTGATTTATACAGCACATAGTGCGTAGGGTAGGGAGATGTGATAGCCTGGACATGTAGCTGAGATTGGTGAGCTGAGAACTGCATACAGAGCTTTGACAGGGAAACACTTCAGGAAGTAGCCTCATAGATGGCCGAGGAGAGGTGGGAGCACTTCTAAAATAAGTAGGGAATTGGGTTGTGAAGATGTGGAATGAACTGGCTAAGGGTTGTGTTCAGTGGTGGACTTCAGTACCATTGGTGTTAAACTTATGGATTGTATGTCAGAGAAATGAATATAAACACAGCAGTGAAGGTGGCTGGAGCAGAAAAGTGATAACAGCCAAGGGAACAGAACTGTTTTCTTTAGCTTCTTAAAGTTTTTAGAGAGTTCATTTAAGAACTCTTGCATTGCATAACTCAGTTTAGTTGCAAACTATGTAACCTCTTGTAGCGTCTTGTCGGGTCAATGTGCCAATGTGATTTTGCTAACTCTGGTAAAAATGTGCACAGTCGATGAGAGGCCTGACTGTTGTATGTAAACATTCATGTTACAAAAGTAAAACCAGTCAGTTAGTTGAAGGTTATGAGTTGTGTACATATATTTGTCATAATATACCCAGCTCCTGTTTTACTCCCTAGTTATGTTCTGAAAAAGTGGGCATAAATTAGAAACATTAAGTGCAAATAACCCAGCCACAGACATTAAACCAAAAATTATAGTGCATAAATTAAGAAGTGGTATTGTATAGTTGATGGATATTGTTGCTGTATAGTTGATAGACACTATTTTTTCCTTTGTTTAGGATTGTGGTATGTACTGTATGTAAGTCATAAGCTTATTTCATCATGCTGAGTCCTCACCTTTCTCTAAGTGTTACTATTTGTTTACACTTTCATTTCTCAGTAAGCAGACCAGGCTTGGAAGGAATATAATTTCCTTCTATTTCTTTTTGTTTATAAGTGGTCGTGTTAAGTGTTTATTGCGCGAGCAGTGTGTGGGTTGACGCATGTAACAGTAGCTGCCTTGTGCAGTTGCAGTCTATAGAAGTATGTCGAACGGTGGCCAGCAGCTTTGAATGAAGCTGGACTATCAATGCTAATGTTAATGAAGGGATCCAAGATCCCGAGAGTTGAACTCAGTACAGTTCATTTGTATCAGCATCATTCACTGTTTATGCCTAATAAACTCCAGTACACTTGATGTGGCGGTTATTGCGAGTGTGCACGCCCTGCCCAACTCCCCATCTTAACTGAAGATCGAGCTCTGTCCCTCCTGGAACAACACTCATGGTACGTTCTCCTCTGGGACCATGCAGGATACAACAGCATACAGGGTCTGCCAAAAAAATGTATACACACTTTAAAGAAAGAAAACTCTGTGTTGTATGCTAGTACTATAATTATACATCACAAGTTGAATACATGTTACAATAGAGCACAGTACAAGTTTCCTGTACCTGTACAGTTAATGGAGGTGCTCAAAGTGGTTGTCGTTAGCAGCTAGACACCTATGACAACACCGTGCAGTTGATTGAGCAACCTTGGTCGTGTTTATGGGGATTGCTGCACATGCCACTCTAATTTTTGCATGAAGGTCCCCCAGAGGTAAAATTCCAGAGGTGTTAAATCTGGTGAATGTTGTGGGAATTAAAATGTACCTCTTTGTCCTATCCAGTGTCCTTGCAGATTCTCATCCACGAAAGCCTGCATGTCTCGGTGGTAGTGTGGGGGTGCCCCATCTTGTTGGTAGAAGACCTCACTGTTTTCATAAAGTGCACGTATAGCTGGTAAAATGGATGAGCATAGCATTTCCAGATACGCTTCACCAGTAACAGTACCTTCAAAGAAGAAGGGTCCTATTAAACCTCTAGCTGACAGTCCATACCAGACATTCATCCCCGGTAGATTGACCGCCTTGCCAACATGAACGTGTAAATTTTCTGGTGCCTAGTAAACACAAATATGACGATTCACTGTTCCATTAAGCTTGAATCTTGAAGCTTGAAACAATCTTTGTCACAAACTCTTCATCTTCATTTACCATTTGCTGAAACCACTCACAAAACTGCATTCGGCGATCTGGATCGTTGTCATTTATTGCGTGCAATAATCTGGGGATGTACACTTTACATTTAAGGGCTTTCAGAATGTGTCGTACACTTCTACTGTTAACCCCTGTCTCACGTGCACATTGGGTAGCAGACTTCTGTGGCGACATTGTAAACCTTTCCAAAACCATTGCTGAAGAAGCAGGACTCTCTGTTGCGTTGTATAGAGTATCATTTTCATAGCTGATGCTGCTACACTGAAATTCATGGCATTACTTTCAGCAAGCATACCAACATCAGACCATGTGGTCCTACAAAAAGAAATATTAAAATTATCTTTGGAAACACCTTGTACTTCAGTTACATGGTGGTAGGGTTGAATTATTTAAGATTGTCAGGTAACTTGATGGAGTGCATAGGGTTTCAGTGAACCCACTGAATCATTAATCCTTAATGTTTGCAGCTCCCTCATCATCTGAAATGTCAACAAGACACATGCATACAAGACCCAGAGGAGAAGGGCAGGGTGACTGTGAATGGTTGAGCAAGAACAGAACTGGGCTGAACCCTGTGGAGCTGGAAGATGCTTTAGCAGCACTTCCAGTTGATACAGACAGTCACAGTGCAAGGAAAAGTGAAAATGATACACCATCCAGGTGCAGTGAACCTAGAGAAACAAGTGAAAGCGTATGTGTAAACAAGGACATGGTAGAGGACACACCAGCAACCAGTGACAAGCGAAGAGGGTCACTGCTGCAGTGCCTGGAACGCTGTGACAGCAACAGTTCATTCGCTTCTTCAAGTCCCACACCTAAAAGAAAAATATCTGACTATTTTACAACAGCTGCAAAACCCAAGTGAGGTAGGGAAGTTTGTAGCTGTTGGATATTTTCAGAAGAAAAAAAAATATGTGTGAAATTTCTATGTATTTTGTCATTTTTTTTATATTTACTGCAGGAAAGTAAATATTTTTTCTTAGGCTGAATGGTTTAAAGTATGTATTAATTGATGGATTCTCAAACTTTTCCAAAAAAAAGAAAGATATTTTTGAATACTGCTATCTGCAAATCAAGTTAGATATGGTACAGAGCTAGGTTCAAACTGTTTAGTTTATTATACCATGATCATCAGGTCAGAGATGTGTTAAGGAAAGCAACCGCTGTTGCGTACCAGTCCTGTGGTGCATTCTGTTTATTCTTTTAATTGTGTTAGGTCTGAGATTCAGGGGTTGGAATGACATCTCAATATGTTCCACATCAATTTCAGTGTCTCAAAGACAAAAAGACATTAAAACTAATGATACTTGTAGCACACCATCGCTACTTACTTTTATCATGAGATTAAATACACTAATGTAACTTTGTAAGTATGCAGATTGATATGTGTTTGAAGAGACCAGTTTTTATATGAGTTTTGTCAAGATGTTTATAATCTGTTAATAATTACACTGGTCGGAATAAACATTTTGCTCCCTTTTAAAATTCAGGGTCATTCTTATTGTTTTGACATTGGTTAATCTGAATATGACAACTGAATTGGCCCGTCACCCACCAGAGTTAAGGAGAGGCGATTAAATCCAAAAACTGCATTTTCATTAAAAAAGTACTATATTGGTTTTTAATTACAATGCACAGTGTCAAATAATGAACAATATTTCTATATGTGGTATCCTAACTACAGAAAAATTCATCGTTAATCACCCACTTCATCTTTTTGTCTCTCATATTCACCACTTTGTGGCTCTTTTATATGACTCCAGCAGTATTTAGCCAACATATTTGGACTCCATTTTCCACTGTAACTCTTTTCAATTTTGGAAATATTCTGTTGGAACCTTTATTCACTAGAGACTGTTCGCATGTTTTCAGGAAAAAAATTCAAATAGCAACACCGAAAATGAAGTTTCAAGGACATGTTACACCCCATTGCATTATACGATGAATTTTTTGTTTTTTACCTTGGTGCAACAACTCTAGTGGGGTAGGGCCTCCTCATTATTCATGATCACACTCAGTTAGATACACCACACTCGGTAGGACTCCTCTGGACAAGTGATCAGCCCGACTCAGAGACGTCTACCTGACAGCACACAACACTCACAAGAGAGAAACGTCCATGTCCCCGAACCCACAATCCCAGCACGTGAGCAGCTGCAGGCCCACGCCTTAGGCCGTGTAGCCACTGGGATGATGAAAATAGCTCCTGCATAATTTCACAGTAATTTTCCTCATTTTCCTTGTCTACGAAGTATCTGCAGATGTTTTAAAATGCCTCTCAGTCTCTTCTCTCTGTAGTATATAATTTTGTGCTAAAGTCTTGGTCTTTAAATATTTGTGTAATTTGTGGACCAATAAAAATTCCTTCTTCTTCACCTCACTTATTTTGGGAAATTTTTGCCTTAAATAGGCAAATCCTTGGTGCCCAAATTTTATCTTGATCTCCAGTCTTACACCCGAAGTGCAGTTCATAAGCTTTTCTTACAAGTTTTGACAGTGGCTTCATTTGCGATTTTTCTACCACTTCACTGCAAATGTAGCAGAAACTGTTCAGCTTTTGTTTTGGTAAGAACGTGACATGTTGAACACAAGAAAAATACTCTCCAAGCACACAGGGAAACTGCTACTTTTGCATAGGTACAACACTCAGTATGGGGGGTGGAATCAGACAGGTTTTGAAAAACTGGGCTGTGACATATTTTAATGCAACTGTTTACACACACATTTGATTACGCCGATGAATAATCACACTGACACTTTATCACAGCAATATTTGATCATGTTGACATTTTATTACAGTGACCAATTAAATTTTGTTACTGTGATAAATGTTGGGGTATTTAGTGTACCTTTAATTTGCAGTGTGATAATTATCATGCAGCAAATTAAAGGGATGCTAAAAATCGGGAAGCAAATCTTTCCAGTGTATGAGTTTGAGATAGTATTATTGTAGGAAATGAAGTGATTTAAATAAGTAAAAATTAATGAATAGCACAACAAACCTTTGGCACAGCCTAAAATTTTGGTTTTTGGCCATTCAATTGCAGTATCATCCAAATGGAGGGTGATGTGAACATTTTGTTTGCACATCCGAGTTTCTGAACCTAATCGTAATAAAAATCTGTCAGAATTCTTTGAGGGAGGACTTTGATGCTGACCAGTATTATCAAGACATAGACAAAAATAATATATATGTTTTGTGTAATTACCACACCAATATATCCAGCTTTGAGCACAAATTGTGCTTAAAATATTTTGTAGTTGTCTTTGAAACTACACAGTTATCAGGAACTCGTACTGATAGGCAGAACTACTCAGCATTTGCATCGCCATTATATTTGTAGTGTTGAGAGGAGGGATTAAAAATCTAGACTACCAGATTTTGAAGTCCAAATGTAAGAATTATATCTTAACCTTACCCATTCCAGTTTAACCATCCAAAGGCAAGACCTTCCATATATAAGTAATGACTTCTTCAGCACCCATACTGTCTAATATTATTGTTATATTGAATATTCATTCATTCCATTGGCATGTGCAGAATGCAGCGATTCCTTGTCATTCTCAGGGGTTTCTTCCATTCCTCTCTGTTATATACTTTTTCCTGCCACTGTTCTCCAACAACTATTCTTCCATCCTCCCTCACTTCATCTTGTCATCTATTTCTTGGTCTACCTCTCACTCTTCTTGTTTCCAGATTCATGTATAGTACTCTTTTGGGAATTCTATTTTCTTCCATTCTTTGTACATGCCCTAACCAATGTAATCTATTTAACCTTATTGTCTCTTTTATAGTGGGTTTTTTTAACAATTGCATAAATTACTTTATTTGTTAATATCTACCAATTTTCTTTTTCATTGTCATATACTGGGCCCAAAAGTCTTAAATTGAATATGATGTTATAGTATGAAAATTTGACATTCCTTTGGAGTACTTAACACAGACATGGAGATTCTGTTGTTTCTGATTTTCTTTGGTTGTAAAGTCAAAGAGGGAGAAACTAGTGTTTTGAAAACTGTTCAATTGTTATATCTGTAAGCGTGCAAGAGGAAAACTCACTCATGTCAAGGTAATGCACTTCCATTGGGAAGACTGTTCCACTGGATGGTTTTGCAGTTATTGTGTTTCCTCAGATTTAGTTATGTCAGTTTAATTTGTTAAATGCTAAAATATGATTACGTCAACTGTTGGTACAAACCGGATTGCTGACTTTACAACTTAACATTCACATTTACTGCCTTGGAAACATGAGTGTAACTGAGTAACTAAATATTACAATTTTTGTTATGTTCTTGTAACTTGCTGGACTCATGCAAACATTTCATATGTACATCACCAAGCCATTTCACACCTCGGGTGATTAAATGCAAACTTTCCATTGTGGTACATGGTTCAGTCCCAGGGTTGCAATTTGTGGTAGACTGATACTGGTTTTTGTCCAAGTACTTTTAGTTTTGACCCATACCAGTCAGCATTCCACTGTTACTTGGTGACTGAAGAGGGCTGAAGCCCACATTGCCATAACTTCAGTTGTCAATTTGGAGCCTCACATTTTATGTGGCATGTGGCTGGACTTGAACTAAGAAAGGATTTTGCCCAGCATACAGGAGAGGAGTTCTTGGAGACAGTATTTCCTAATGCCACTAAAGTCCTCAACTTTGTCCAGAATTTTACCTTTTTTGATAAGCAGTGAATAATGAATAGTGGTCAGTTCTCTAACATTTATCGTTATGGTTAGTTGATTCCTCTGCAGCTTTGTTGCGCTTCTGTTGGTTGAAGAATGTTCATTCAGTAGAGGACATACTGACTGTTGTATTTGAAGAAAGAACTTCGTTATTAAGAAGGAAAATTAATATAAAGATATTGTAATTAGAGTATAACTATTATTTCAGGGTCTCTCAGTTAGTGTACTGGATTACTGTTCAAATGTTTTCAGGTTTAATTCATATCGCTCGCAGGAATGTCACTCTGGCTGACAGTGTCTTCTCTTGCACACTGATCTTTATACCAGTTTGACTAAGCTCCCTTGGATTGTCATACTTAACAGCCTTGTATATGTGAATGAGTCTGTCTGCTGTTGGCAGATTTGAATGTAGCAGTAAAACACTGCTGTGCTCAACAAAAGATTTGTGTGTGTGTTTGCACGCGCATGCACTCACACATGCACTTGCAGGCTCATGCATGTGTTTGGGGGGCAATTTTGTGTGTGTGTGTGTGTGTGTGTGTGTGTGTGAGTTCTTGTTTAAAGAATTCATCATCATCATATAGCTAGCAGGATTTTAGGTCTTGTGACTTCTTTCTGGACCCATTAACAGTCTAGAAGTCTTTTGAGGAGTCATCCTTGGCTTTAATTTGCTTGCAAGCCTCACATATGTAACACTTCAGCACTACCTTCTTCATTATATGAATGGGATAAATTGAGGATAAGTCAGTGGAAATGAAATTTGTGGGGAGAATGGCAAAATAGTCATGGCAAGATTATAAAACCAATGAAGATATTTTATTAGAACTTAAAATTGTCCATTTGTAAGGAAAATTCAAAATTACAGGGAAAAAACATACATGTCCAAAGCAAAGAATTAATTATAAGAAAATGGTATCCAAAAATATATAAATTGTATGGTGCTTTGGTGAAAAAAATTAATGGAACAGTGGTTTGATGCTGAATGTAAGGAAGATAATAAAGCAGCATATTCTGATGAAGGTTGAATTGCGTGGCATTGGTGTCCAATTAGAATGAAGTCCCAAAAACTTTGTGCCACTTAGACCACCAGCGTGACTTAATCAGTGAGCTCATCTCACTTGTAAACAAAATTTTTAAAAATAAAGAAGGTAAAGTTGGTGGTACATATGAAGTCAGGAATGACATCTGTAGGAGTGGAGGTGAAGTTCCATTCTCTTGTAACCTTCAGCACTGCATGGAGATGAATGGTAAGCATGATGACTGTACCCATGGGTATATAGCTCCTTGTAGTCACTGTTCAGGAGTCTGGTCACTGGGGGAAAAAAAAAAAATCGCCCCTTCCAGTAATTGAACCCATAATCATGCACAGCATATTTCAGGGTGTTTACCCAGGGAATTTTATTTACCATTCATAAAAGGCAGACATTTATTGAATACTCAGTCATAAAGGATATAATTTTTATTCACCAGACAGAATTAGAAACTAAAACTAAACTACGCTTTAAAATATAAGAATAAACTCTACTTACAAATACATACATAAAAAAGTGTGACAGTAACAATGTTGAGACATTAGGGTGTGCCTGGGCACACGCAACACACTGTCTATAAGTAGCCATGGTTGAACAATTCTCTGGTTCTGCATCTCGTTACCTAGTCCTATATTCACTGAACCAGTTGACTCCTTTTGAAATTGCAGATATACAATAGCTACAGCTGTGAAAAAAAAAAATCTTAACATGCTTTCAGATTGTGAATCAAGATCTGCTATTGGTGGTGGTGATGTGTTACATGTATTTTTCATAAGACATGGATATGTGAACTGATGATGCTACATTTGTTATGTTCCAAAACTCACTGTTTAGTTCATACAGCCAAAAACAAGAACTTCAATGTGTCTTGTAACTTGCAAGCATCATGTAAATACACTGGCTTTACTGTATGCTCAGTATTTAGAAAAACATCACATAAAGGTTCATTTTCATACAAACCTGCAGTTTGTGCTTGCTACAAGTAGTTACTGTGCCTCCTGCAGATACCTGTTAATTGCAGAAAGATTTACTGATTATGATCAAAGAAGATTCTCGTATTATTTTCAGCAATTGCTTTTGATATTCTCTCACAAAATAGCTTGCTGTTTTTGAATATCATCTGATGTAGAGAAGGCTTTTTTTCTTTTCTTTCCTCTTTCATTTTAATTTTTTGTTTTTGTTATTTTTATTTGTCTTTCTTATGTATTTATTATTTCTTGGTCTTTCTTTTCCCCTCTTCAGTGAATAATGTATAGTAGTTAGGTTGTACATTGTCAGCAGACTTTCCCTGGTGTATATTTGGTTGCTCTTTTCATTTGAAGGAATTATTGGAGAAAATCAACTATGAATGTTACAGTTTGGGTGTTTGTGGGGACTTTCAAGATAACAGGATTCTTTCTTGGTCTACAAGATGGATATACCAAGACTAAATGATCTGTGATACCAAGTATTCCTTTCCCGCTGTCTCTAGGACAGTAGAGCATCTGACTAGTTTTTTGTCAAAAGAGCATGGTTGGCCAATTTTCATTTAATTACAGACAGACATGTTGTTCATGAAGCTCATGTTCAGAGAGCCAAGATCTTGCTGCTGTCACTTTTCATACATTGTTAGGTGGTTTGTCAAAGCTTTGGGTCACACATTAGATGCATTAAGCATATATGTTTGATGTTCCCACAGATGTCTGAAGCAAAAGTGAAGAGTAGCACATTTCCTGGACCACACATATGACAGATGCTACAATGTCAAGAACTGGAAGACAGAATTTCTCCTCCAGTAAGGAATGCTTGGTAGGCATCTCAGTTGGTAGTGCAGGGCTTCACCGGTCACTGTGAGAGTAAGATGTATAAAGAACCTGTGGGAAGTTTGATTGAACATTGTCACCTCCTGGGGTGTAGAGTGTGAAAGTATACTTTACACTCGCACATGAGCATCTTCAGACTAATGTCACACGAATGAAGAACATGGCGAATGCTTCCATCAGGATGCTGAAGCCATGGATGAGAGAGAGCAGGGATGCTGTCATGATGGATTATGTATGGGGCTTAGTGAGGTGAGGCAAGTTGCAAACTGCAAGGGCATTTCAATACTCACTTTTTAATTTGGTCTTGGGGCTGGTTTCTCACAGTAGCAGTGGCTTATTTTGTCTTCTTCACTTTGATAAGATTTTGCAAAATTTGTCAAGAACATGTGCTCTTATCATTAAGTATTCCATATTGTTGATGTTCTATGTAAGTAGTAATATTTATTTGTATGTGAACAGTTTCTGCTGTGTACGA
>Ga0123355_10011679_pt1 | contig 13557 bp, 10 predicted proteins | sample TergutEmb28metaG_3_FD_89872 | JGI IMG/M metagenome (GOLD analysis project Ga0123355, IMG submission 89872) | Embiratermes neotenicus P1 segment gut microbial communities from Petit-Saut dam, French Guiana - Emb289 P1 | ecosystem: Host-associated > Arthropoda: Insects > Digestive system > Gut ...
AACCTTCACAGCCAACACGGTATACCGGGCGCAAATAACCATATCCCCGCAAACAGGCTGGACTTTGGCCGGAGTAGCCAACCCCGGCTTTACCGTAGCAGGGGCAACAAGCGTGACCCGCACTGCCAACGTGGTTACGGCGGTATTCCCGGCTAATTTTGTTTCCGTAGCCGATATAACAGCCGTACCAACCACCACAGTAGCGGCAGTTCCGCTTACCCTTTCCGGTACGGTAATCCCTTCATATGCCACAAATCAAACCATTACATGGGGTGTGCAAGACGCAGGAACTACAGGCGCAACTATAACAGGCAACACCCTTAACACCACAGCAATAGGAGTAGTAACCGTAAGGGCCACAATCGTAGGCGGTGCGGCAGTAGGAACACCATATGTACAAGACTTTACCGTTACAGTAACCACACCGCCCGCCGCCCCAACCATCACCGGGCCTACGGCCATGTCACTTGCAGCGGACTATACTGCAACCTTTACCGGGGTTTTTGCCGTAACAGGCTACCCCGCCCCAGCAGTAACAATAGATGTTGCCCCCGCATCCAACCTAATCACATGGAACAATGCGGAAAACAGGCTTGATATTGCGCCGGGCCTAGCGGTGGGGATATACACAGTTACGCTTACAGCCGCAAACGGCGTAAGCCCAAGCGCAGCCCACACCTTTACATTAACGGTAACAACCGCGCCGTTCGCCCCATACATCGCTGGGCCTACAGCCATGTCACATACAAGAGGTTATGCCGCAACAGTTAGCGGGCCTTTTGCCATAACAGGCTACCCCGCGCCTACAGTAACAATAAACGTTACCCCCGCAACAGGGCTAATCACATGGCACAGCGCACAAAACAGGCTTAACATTGCGGCAGGGTTAGAGGTAGGCACCTATACCATCACCATCACAGCCACGAACGGTGTATCTCCAAACGCTACCCATACTTTCACATTGGCGGTACACACGCCACCACCACCCGTGGGTGGCGGCAGCTCTGGCGGCGGTGGGTTGCCCCCAACAGCCCAGCCAAGCCCCAGCCCGGCACCAAGCCCAACCCCCGCCCCAACCCCGATACCGGCATTGCCCGTTGTATGGGTAGAGCTATCCCAGGGGCTAAGAACGGAATTGCAAACGCTTATCGGGTTTAGCGACATTGATATCAATATCGAAACATCTGCACCCGGCACAACGGGCGGCTTTGTAACAGCGGATATTTCATTCTCGGTAGCCAATGCGGGCTTAAATCGTATTCTTAATGATGAACTACCCGGGTTATTACAAATGCCGGGCGTGTACTACACTGTATTTACGGATGCATCCGACCTTATTACCGCCAGTGTAAACTATCACAGGGTAGTGGCACTTCATGACGGTGCAATAATTGGCGGCGGTATAAGTAACCGGGATATGATTTTCTCGGTAGATACAAGCAATATGGGCGCGTTTACAATTTCTTATGTAGCTAATCTTAGGCGGTTGGTGCTGTCGCTGGATTCGTTTACTATTATAGACTTAGCAGGCAATGCCCCAACCCAGACTATGGATATCCGGCCCGTAATGCAAAACAACCGGACACTGATACCCCTACGCTTTATAGCAGAAGCCTTGGGCGCGGAAGTGGATTGGACACCGGCCACAGCGGATAGGCCGCTTACCGTTCATATAACAATGGGCGGGCAAACCCTATCCTTTGGCATAGGAGAAATAACCCCACAACTTGCGGCACTGGGCATGGATGTACCCGCACAGCTTATGGATAACCGTACAATGGTGCCGCTACGCTTCGTGACTGAATTTTTCGGCGCGGTGGTAAGTTGGGATGGCGATACTAGGGGTATAGAAATTATTTGGAGTAGCGACATGGAAGCCTATTTTGACCGTTCGGCACAAGAGGCTATAGAGCAGGCTTCAAACGGGGAATAGTAAAAATAGTTCAAGTGAAGCAGAGGAAAAGCACGGAAATCAACTTTAGAAGGAAACAACACTTCGCCATTCCGGGCTTGACCCCATACGCGCCAACTTAAGCGAAATAAAGCCGTAACATTTAACCAGTAATCAAATAAATTAAAGAGCCGGGCACCTAGCCCCCTTCTTTAGAAGGGGGTGGCCCGAAGGGCCGGGGGTTGGCTTTTAGCCTACCGCAACCTGCAACCCCCGCCGCCTTTGGCGGCACCCCCTTCTAAAGAAGGGGGCTTTTCCGGGCTTCGCCCCTTAAGTTGGCGCGTATAGGCACAAGCCCCATACGCGCCAACTTAAGCGAAATAAAGCTGTAACATTTAATCAATCATCAAATAAATTAAAGAGCCGGGCACCTAGCCCCCTTCTTTAGAAGGGGGTGGCCCGAAGGGCCGGGGGTTGGCTTTTAGCCTGCCGCAACCTGCAACCCCCGCCGCCTATGGCGGCACCCCCTTCTAAAGAAGGGGGCTTTTCCGGGCTTCGCCCGCAATGACGGGCAGGTGCATAACCATACATATATTTTGCTTAACGAAACAGCCTCTTTTTTATGCTCCCTTATGTACCTTATTCTTTAATACCCTCTAATCCCTCTTACCACAAATATCGCCGCTAACGCCTTCGCCAGCAAAAACGCAACAACTATCACAACAGATACCACAACCGCCATAGTCATAACTGTAGCCTGCCTAGGCTCGCCCCCAAGAAAAAGCCAACCACCTTGCCGTAGATATAACATTGGCGAGTCATATACATATCTTCTAAAGCCAGCAACCATATCCTCGTTGTAATGCACAAGACGTACCTCAACACGGTTATCCATTACCATAACACCAATAGAGGAAATGTTATTTCTGTATACGCACCAGTCGTTTCGCCAGTTGCGCTCTGCCAACGTTACACGCACTTCGTCAACGCTTCTATAGCTTATTACATGCTGCAGTTCGCGCAACGCGTTATACGAAAACTCCACTAACCTGTATTGCACGCCATCTTCCAAAAGAGGGCCTATGGAGCTATGTCTTTTTGCCTGCTCTAGCCCAGACTCCACAATTAGGATAACCATGCGCCCCTGGTTCATATATGAGCCGCCATAAAAATCTGGGTATATAATGGTTCCGTTTTCGGTACGCTCGAAGCCATCGCGCATAAACTCGAATTGCCTATGTATCATTTGGCTACGTGTAAAATAGTCTTGGCCGTAGGTCGCTTCTGCTTCTATCACAACCTGCCCTTCCAAAGTTGCGTAACTGTAGTAGCTATACGGCCCCTGGCTTTGGCCCAATACGGTTACTGCTGTTAAATCACTCACCAGCATTGCAAATGCAATAGCTAGAAAAGCAAATCCTTTGTACATTTCATTCCCTCGTTATACCAGGCTCATGAGAAGTGATTCTCGTAGGGGCGGCAAAATTCCGCCCCTACGAAAGCATGAAGTTTATCTCTTACACCAGCGTGTTGCTAATTACCCCTGCTATTTCATTCGCCATGGTGCTTATTTCGGCCTCGTTCCGGCCTTCAATCATAACCCTAACCAACGCTTCCGTACCTGATGGCCGTACCAAAATCCGGCCCTCACCGGCCAGCTTCGCCTCTGCTTCGGCAATTGCGGTTGTTATGGCTGGGTACTTGCCCCAATCATTCTTATTGCCCTTAACCCTGGTGTTAACCAATACCTGCGGGAAATGCTCCATTACGCTACGCAATACAGATATAGGTTTTTGCGCCCTTGCCATAATAGAAAGCAACATAAGCCCCGCAAGTACCCCGTCACCGGTGGTGCTGTGGGCCTTGAATATCACATGGCCAGATTGCTCGCCGCCTAGTACTAGGTTGTCTGAAAGCATTTTCTCCAGTACATACCTATCCCCTACATCTGTGCGGTGCAGGGTTATGTCGTTTTCTTTGCACATTAGCTCCAGGCCCTGGTTACTCATGGATGTGGCCACTATTGCGTTACCGGGTAACTGGCCACGCTGTTTTAAATCATATCCGCAAATAGCAAGTATTTCATCACCGTCTATAAGCTGGCCGTTTTCGTCTATGGCCAGCATCCTATCGCCATCACCGTCAAAGGCCAGCCCTATGTCTATTTTATTTTGCTGCACATATTGGGCCAATAGCCCTGTATGGGTAGAGCCGCAACCCTCATTTATATTTAAGCCGCTTGGTTTATTACACAGGGTGTGTACATTAGCCCCCAACGCCTCTAAAACCCGGGGCGCAACGGCAGACGTTGCGCCGTTTGCACAATCAATTGCTATATTTATGCCATTTAGGTCAAGCCCTTCAACTGTGGCAAGCAAGTACGCTACATAATCATCCTTTGCACTTTCAAGCCCGCTAATCATACCAACATCTGCCCCAACCGGGCGCGGAAGGCTCGCGGGGTTATCCACATATTCCTCTATTTCATTTTCGATTTCATCGGCCAGCTTATAGCCCTGTGCGTTGAAAAATTTAATGCCATTGTCGGGCATGGGGTTATGAGACGCGGATATCATTACGCCAGCGTCCATTTTATGATGCCTTACAAGAAACGCCACCGCCGGAGACGGCATCACCCCAACGTTATAAACCCTAGCCCCAACAGAGCATAACCCAGCCGCTAACGCCGCCGCCAGCATATCACCAGACTGGCGCGAGTCTGTTGCTATCAGCACACGTGGGGCGGCTGTTGCTGTTTTTGTTAGTACATATGCACCGGCGCGGCCTAATGCCATCGCCTTTTCTGGTGTAAGGTCTTTATTGGCTATGCCACGCACGCCATCTGTACCGAAGTATTTTCCCATTTTTGCTACCCCTTTATTATAGATTCTTCACATATATAATATCATATTGTTGACCATCAAAAAGGGTTTATGCGCTTGCACAGCTATATTTTTCATATAGAATAAATAAAACGTTTCATATGAGAGGAGCCAAGCCATGAGTAGCTACAAAACCCGCAAAACCCCGGGTGATACCACATGGTTCACCCAAGACCGCTTTGGCATGTTTATCCACTGGGGTATTTACGCACTGCCCGCTAGGCACGAATGGGTAAAAAGCCGCGAGCTAACCCCGGAAGCCGACTACCAACGTTATTTCGAAAACTTCAACCCCGACCTCTACAACCCGCACGAATGGGCCAAACAAGCCAAGGCCGCTGGAATGAAATACGCGGTGCTAACAACCAAGCATCACGATGGCTTTTGCCTATTCGACAGCCAGTACACCCAGTACAAAAGCACCAATACCCCAGCCGCCCGGGATTTGGTAAAAGAATATGTAGACGCATTTCGCGCTGCGGGCCTAAAGGTAGGCTTTTACTACTCACTAATAGACTGGCATCACCCGGATTTTACAATTGACAGAATCCACCCACGCCGCAACGACCCAGACGCAGAACAGCAAAACGAAGGCCGTGACATGACCCGCTACGCCCAGTACATGCGCAACCAAGTAACGGAGCTACTAACCAACTACGGCAAAATAGACATTCTATGGTTCGACTATTCATATGCAGGTACCCCGGATGGAAGATGGCCAAAGGGCAAAGGTAAGGAAGATTGGGAATCCGAAAAGCTACTGGCCACAGCCAGAAGCCTACAGCCCAACATAATAATAGATAACCGCACCGATATAGAGCAGGATATCTGGACACCAGAGCAGTTTCAACCGGCCCAGTGGCTAAAGCACAAAGAAACCGGAGAATATGTGGTTTGGGAAGCATGCCAAACCTTCTCCGGCTCGTGGGGGTATTACCGTGATGAGCTTACCTGGAAATCCCCAGAAATGTTAATAAGAATGCTGATAAACACCGTATCCATTGGCGGCAACCTGCTAATGAACGTAGGCCCAACCGCGCCAAGGATGCCCTAGCCGTTTACGCCAACTGGATGAAATACAATAGCCGCAGTATCTACGGCTGTACTATGGCAGAGCCGGATATATTACCATCCCTCCCACCAGATTGCAGGTTTACCCAAAGCGAGGACGGCAAGCGGCTGTATTTACATTTACTAGCATGGCCGTTTAAGCATATAGAGCTACCGGGCATGGCTGGGCGCGTGAAATACGCACAGCTATTACACGATGGTAGCGAAATACAAATGACCGAAGGCGAGTTAAAGCATTTTGGCGTAGGGTTGCCAAAGGGCGATGATTTATTGGTGATGACACTTCCGGTAGTAAAGCCGGATGTTATTGTGCCGGTTATAGAAATATTCTTGAACTAAGGCGTTAGGGGCTGTCCTGTAAATAGACATGAAAATGTCTATTTACAGGACAGCCCCCATATCTTACCTATCTACCCATTCGAACAAATGGCACGGTGTCCATATACCATTGTATTCTAACCTCCAACTGTTGTATGCGAGGTTTCTGCGGTTTCTATCGGTAGTTAGCTCCCTTACCTGCATTGCACCCTCATAGAAAACTGTAATAACTACTTGTGCATACTCGCCTATATCAGACTCGACGCATACATAAACCATGCGAGTTAAAAATGGAACGGGCGAATGCACGCCGTCTCTTGCTACGGTAAAATGGCTTAAAGCTGTATCTATATCTCCCGGCATATATCTGGCTACCCTTGCCCTGGATACATTGCCCTCGAATATACCCATCTGCTCTACAATTTGCATTGCGTATAGTGGCTCATCTACGCCTTGCTGCTTTCCTTCTGGGGTAACCGCAAAGTTGATACTTGAGGTTACTTCAATTGCATTTCCAGAGGTATCAAAGCTATTAAATTGCGGAGTCGTACACCTGCGAAGCTCTCGTATCTCACCGGTTTCGGTATATATCGCGTAAAAATAGCTTTTCCCGTCATGCGTTATTATCCCTGTCCAAAATGGTGGCACGGGCGTATAAATGCGTAATCCTCTATGAAAAATTTCTTCGCTTGTATACGTATTTCTAAGGTATTCGAACCAACAATCCTTCCCTTGTAAGTTGCTGTTACAGCATTCAAACCAATTTGAACTTTTGGTTAAACTGTCATATATAAAAAACTGAGTCAACAAACTGCATATATGGCCAAATTGGCTTCGTTGCTCTGGACTTATTACAATAAGTTCTTGCATGGTATTGCTTTCACCCCTTGCCTGCACATTCTCATATGTGATTGACGGCCCAATATTAACTATGGACTCTCTCGCGGGGGTGTAAAAGCTTGCAACTGAAGTGCCGCTTAGGCTTATGCCAAATAAACGCTCTAAAGCGTTTACGCCAATTTGCGCCGCTTCGTACATAGACATTGCTACATTTGATAAATTCTCTTGTAAACGCAAGTCGCGGATATAGAATACGGTGAAGTTCTCCCCATAAACCCTATAATCTTTAAAGGCGCGTGCTTCAGAATTTGATGTGCCTGTGGTATCTAAGCTATCAATCATAAATGTTTCCTGTTCATTTTGCGGCGTACCTAAGCTTATTGCTCCCGTTTCGCCAGCTACCGGGTGCATGGCTGTACATGCCGCCATTACCGCCATTAACACCACCAGCAAAGCGGTTAATACGACAGATTTCTTTTTCATGTTTATCATCTTTATAATCCTTTCTTCAATAGCATACTTGCTAAAACTGCTGTACATGGCCAATTTGCATTGGCGTTCTGCCATATCCAATAGCATATGGGCATATGCTGGCTTTGCTTCAATACCTATGTGTTTAAGAACAGCCTCGTCACAAGATAGCTCTATATCACGGTTGGCCAGGAAGAACATTAACCATACAAACGGGTTAAACCAGTGGATGCATAACGCCGCCGCGAATATTGCCTTCCATATGCAATCAAACCTGCGTATGTGTACGTGTTCGTGCGCGTAAATGTAGTTTAGCTTTATGCGGTCTTGCCGGTATGTGGCGGTGGGCATAACAATAACTGGGTTTAGTAAGCCATAGGTTACAGGGGAATTTACTTTGTGCGAATGCCTTACCTGTATATTTCGGGTGCGCTTGGTGCGCGTTGCCTCGTTGTGTAATAGCAATATGTTGGTGGGGATATATTTATCTTCTGCCGGTAATGAATCCCGCATTGCCCGGCGGAAGTTGTAGTGGTTGACTATGAAATACAGGGCCAGAGCCAGTGTACCCGCCAGCCATATTGTGAAAATAACAAGCCGGGGGTTAACCGCACGGGGTGATTGCTCATGACCCGATACATATGCAGGCAGTATGTTGGCAGGTGCTGCCGTAGATGTGTAGCTACTTGGCTGGATATCATCGTTGATAAATATATTGCCGGTTGGCGGTAGAAAACTTTCACGGTACGGCGATAACACTCTACCGGCTATTTCACCAACGGGCGGTACAATACTATTGGTTACGCTTTCACCCGACGAAAGCACCGCGCCTCTGGTTACCGCTTCGCCATAATCGTACGTGTGAGTCTCAGCCTGTTGCCACCACGTGCCCACATCGGCCATTCCATTTAACAGCGGTATATGTACCGGTATAGCAAAGGGAATTAACATGCGAACGCATAATACCACCCATATCGCTACAAATATCACCTTCGGTACATAGTCCATCACCAGCTTGCGGGCGGCTATTACAAATATTATTGCCAGCGTAACCATGGCCATGGAAATTAGTATGTTCATTCGCTCACCCGGCTTTCACTTGTGAGGCTTTCGGGCTGTTTAGCTGCGGCATCGTTTATCATTTTACGAAGCTTATCCAATTGCTCGCGGCTTAGCTTTTTGCCGTTGATTAACGATGCAACCAGCAAATCAGATGAACCGTCAAACATCTTTTCTACCAGCTCCATTGTTTCGTATTCTTGCGCTTCGTGCCTGGTAAGTAAGGCACGGCACAGGAAATTTGGGTCACGTCTTTCGATTATGCCCTTGTCTATGCATTTTTTTATCATGGTGTATGTGGTGGTTTTACTCCACCCTAGCTGGCTGTTTAGGATAGCTGCTATATCTTTGGCGGTGGCATCTCCGTTTTTCCATAGTACATCCATTACTTTTAGTTCTGAGTCGTATAATCCGGTTTTCATAGGGTATCCTCTTGTGTTATTCTATAGCTATAGTATGAATGCGTGCATTCTATATCTATAGAATGCCAATGTCAACCCTTATGTAAATCGCTTTTGGCCCAATCATCAAATAGGCGGCTACCTAACAATTTCATGTTACTATTTATTGAATCTTGCCCGCATGGTTTAAATTTGTGATACGATAACCCAAAACCCATCCGAAAGGAGCACCCCATGCCAATCCCCATAAACACAGCCACAAACCCCCACCCCATGCCCCGCAACATGCAAATAGCCCGCAAAGGAATGGTAGCAACCTCCCAACCCCTAGCTACCCAAGCTGGCCTAGCAATCTTACAAAAGGGCGGCAACGCCATAGACGCGGCAGTGGCAACAGCGGCCTGCCTAACCGTAGTAGAGCCAACATCCAACGGCATAGGCGGCGATGCCTTCGCCCTGGTTTATGCCGATGGCAACCTTCACGGGCTTAACAGTTCCGGCCCAGCACCGATGGGCATATCCATAGAAGCGGTAAAAGCCCTAGGCCACACAGAAATGCCAAAAATGGGCTGGTTACCCGTAACCGTACCCGGTGCACCCGCCGCATGGGCGGCCCTTAATAAACGTTTCGGCAAGCTATCCCTAGCCGAATGCCTTGCCCCCGCCATAGAATACGCACGCCATGGCTACCCACTTTCGCCAACTCTAGGGCGTGGCTGGGGCAGTGCGTACACAGCCTACAAAACTAACTTCACAGGCCCAGAGTTCGCCCACTGGTTAGAAACCTTTGCGCCAAACGGCCACGCCCCCAAAATAGGTGAAATGTGGAGCTCCCCCACCCACGCCGCAACACTAACAGAAATAGCAGACACCCAAGCCGAAAGCTTCTACCGTGGTAACCTAGCCAAAAAAATAGCCGCATTCTCCGAAAAACACGGCGGTTTCCTACGCGAGTCAGACCTAGCCGCATACGCCCCCGAATGGGTAAACCCCATATCTGTAAACTATCGCGGCTACGATGTATGGGAAATCCCGCCAAATGGCCAGGGCCTGGTAGCGTTAATAGCCCTTAACATAATGAAAGGCTTCCCCGCCCAAGCGTACAACGACATAAACGCCTATCACAAGCAATTCGAGGCCATGAAACTAGCCTTCACATGCGGAAAAGCCGTAATAACAGACCCAACACACATGCAAACCCCAATAGAAGCCCTGCTAAGCGACAGTTTCGCAGATACCCTAAGAAGCCAAATAATACCCACCGCCAGCGAGCCAATTGAAACCCTGCCACCAAAAGGCGGTACAGTATACCTAGCCACAGCCGATGGCGACGGCAACATGGTAAGCTTTATCCAAAGCAACTACATGGGCTTTGGTAGCGGCATAGTAATCCCCAGCACAGGCATAGCCATGCAAAACCGCGGCGCAGACTTTAGTCTAGACCCAGCCCATGCCAACGCCCTAAAAGGCGGCAAGCGCACATACCATACAATTATCCCAGGTTTCTTAACCAAAAACGGTGTACCGGTAGGCCCGTTTGGGGTAATGGGCGGATACATGCAGCCCCAAGGGCATATGCAGGTTTTAATAAATATGATAGACCTGGGCCTAAACCCCCAAGCCGCCCTAGACGCACCGCGCTGGCAATGGACAAAAGGCAAGAGCTTCGAAGTAGAGCATCACTTCCCACGGCATATAGCCCAAGGGCTTGCCGCACTTGGGCATAGGATTAGCGTGCCGCTGGAATACGGCAGCTTTGGCCGTGGGCAAATAATCCTGCGCGACCAAGACAGTGGCGTACTAATGGGCGGAACAGAATCACGTACCGACGGGGCAATAGCCGCGTGGTAAAACACTAACCAGGAGGATAAAAATGTCTAAAATGAATCAAACAGAACGCGTAAAGCATCAATATTCCGGCGATAAAAACCTTCAAGCCAGAATAAACTTACACGCAAAGCACAGCACCAATAAGCAGGGGTTTTACCCCTGGCTGTTTACGCATTACCAGTTTGCCGCCAACAGCACTATCCTAGAACTGGGTTGCGGCAACGGAGAGCAGTGGAAGGGCAGAACTGCCAACCTACCCACAGGTAGTAGCCTAATATTGTCAGATTTTTCGGAAGGGATGCTTACTGCCGCAAAGGAAAACCTTGTACCTACCCAGGACCGCATCAGCTTCATGGAAATAGATATACAAAGCATCCCCTTAGCGGATAACACCGTAGGCACCGTAATAGCCAACCATATGCTATACCACATACCAGATATAGACAGCGCACTATCGGAGGTGCGCCGCGTGCTAAAACCCGGCGGAATGTTTTACGCCTCAACCATAACCGGCGGTGGTATAAGGAAGTATTTACATGATGTAATGAAAAAGCTAAACCTAGACGCAAGCCACTTCGCACAAGAAATACCCTTTAACATAGAAAACGGAGAAGCTATTCTAGCCAGGCATTTCGCAACTGTAAAAAGGCATGACTATATAGACTCCCTAGCAGTAACCGATACCAAGGATTTAATAGCCTGGATAGAGTCCTCTATATCAATGTCGGAATCTACCCAAGAAAACCTAAACCTACTACACGATTATTTCGAAAAGATAAGGGTAGCAGAAGGCTCTATAAACATTTCCAAAAATGCCTGCTTGTTTGTTGCCTATCCTTGATGCTTGAATAGAAATTTCATAAAATTTACGCAAGCCCTTGCATACCGTTAATTCCTATGCTATACTCCTCTCCGTTACATCGGCAAACGGCATTTTGCCATCGCCAGTACAGGAGTATGTACGAGTAGCTCAGCTGGATAGAGCGTCTGACTACGGATCAGAAGGTCGAGGGTTCAAATCCTTTCTCGTACAATAGAATAAAAAACTGTACTCCTTATGGACAGGCTTTCCAAGAACCATAAGGGGTACAGCAAATAAAATCGAGAGATGTAAAAGATTTTCGAAAAAAATCGCAATTTGAGTTTTGACACAGTGATTTTTAGCGATTTTAAACGAATCTCTTTAACAGTAAAAAGTGCTTATTTTTACCTTCTTTGAATAGAAATTATTCAGGAGGTTTTTTTATGCAGAAAATCTTAATGGAAAGAGACATGGGCACTATAACTGTACAAGATGGATTCGAGAAATTCATGCGAATGAAGCGACTCCAAAAGGTGGCACCAGATACAATCAAGTATTATGAGAATAAGTACAGGTACTTTACTGCCTATTTTGACCCAAGTCAGCCTTGCTCGATTATTACAAAAGAGACGTTCTATAGCTACATTGAGCATTTGGAATCCACCACAAATGCCAATTCGGTAACCATAAATACTTATTTGAGAGGCATTCGTGCGCTATTCTACTATTTCATCCAGGAGGGCTATACAAAACCATTTAAGGTGATATTGCCCAAGCAAAAAAAGATAATTAAGGAAACATATAGCGAAGCTGACCTCGAAAGGTTATTAAAAAACCAGACATAAAAAAATGTACATTTTCCGAGTATCGTTCATTGGTGATGATAAATTACATGGTTGGTACTGGTAACAGAATCCGCACAGTTATAAACATTCAGATTAAACACCTTGATTTTGAAAATGGGCTTATACTCTTAGCCGAGACAAAGAACGGCAGGCAACTAATAATCCCAATGGCAAATAGTTTATCTCAAATCCTAAGAGAATACTTGGGATATCGCAAGGGCGAAGAAGATGATTATTTGTTCTGCGATTCACATGGCAAGCAACTTTCACGTGATGGTGTAACAACTGTTCTATACAGATATAACCATCGCAGGGGTGTAGAAAAAACTTCCGTACATTTGTATCGCCATTTCTTTGCAAAACACTGGATAATGAACGGTGGAGACCCATTTGAATTACAAACTATTTTAGGGCATAGTAGCCCCACTATGGTGCAAAACTATGTAAATATCTACGGCAAAGATTTAAAACCTAATTTCATTCGTTATAACCCATTAGACAACTACACTAAAGGAAAGAAGGGTGAAGTAATACGAATGAGGAAGTAAATAAAACCAGCTAGTATCAGATAAAGCCATCTCTCACAATCATAATATGAGAAATGGCTTTATTATTTGTCCACTTTATGCATAAACCCAAACTATTCTGAATAAGGATATAAAATGAATATAACACGCCAAAAAGTCGTAAAGTTCTAAACTTTAAGACTTCCAAATTTCTCCTAAGCTCGACACCAGTATATAACTACACTTTTCAAAAGTCAACACATTTTTACACATATAGAATATCAATCGCCCCCCATTTTGATATATGTTACTTGCTTGTCCATAATTTTTGAGCCAATATATAAAGCAAAAATATACGAGGTGGTTCATATGATACACAAAACACGCAACAAAAGACCTATACACACTATAGAGCAAGCTACAAAAGATTTTTTAGTACAATCAAAACCAAAACTAAAAGAAAGCACGTTTTCAAGGTACAGCTTCATCTGTGAGAGGCATATAATCCCACATTTTAAGGGCATGAGCCTAAATAAACTAAATACTGAAAGCATAAACAACTTTGTACAGCACAAACTTAACAACGGCGGATTGACTAGCAAGCCCATGTCTCCAAAAACCATAAATGATATGACCTGCTT
>Ga0123355_10011680_pt1 | contig 13556 bp, 13 predicted proteins | sample TergutEmb28metaG_3_FD_89872 | JGI IMG/M metagenome (GOLD analysis project Ga0123355, IMG submission 89872) | Embiratermes neotenicus P1 segment gut microbial communities from Petit-Saut dam, French Guiana - Emb289 P1 | ecosystem: Host-associated > Arthropoda: Insects > Digestive system > Gut ...
TGCCACTTGGGCAACGGTTCCTCCATCGCCGCAATAGATGAGGGCAAATCAGTCGACACCACTATGGGCTTAACGCCTCTGGAGGGGCTTGCAATGGGTACCCGCTGCGGCTCGATTGATCCTTCCATCGTCACATTCCTTATGGAAAAGGAAAACCTTGATATCAAGGGCGTTAACGATCTGCTGAATAAACAATCCGGATATCTGGGCATCTCAGGTCTTACCAACGATGTGCGCGATCTCCACGAAGCTGCGGCTAAAGGACACAAACGCGCCGAACTTGCTCTGGAAATTCTCAAGTATCAATTACGCAAGTATATCGGTTCTTTTGCGGCGGCAATGGGTGGCGTGGACGTGGTTGTTTTCACCGGCGGCATTGGCGAAAATAATTACAAGATCCGCGCTGGAGCCTGCGCGGGGCTGGAGTTCATGGGCATTGAGCTTGACGAAGAAGTAAATAAAGACGTCTTTTCCCGGGAAGTGGAAATATCAAAACCGGGCAGCCGCGTTAAAGTCTGGGTGGTGCCCACCAACGAAGAACTGGTTATCGCGCGCGATACAAAGGAAGTAGCCGGATTATAAGGGGGAATAGCAGTGAACAAGCTGGTCGGCACCATAGAGGAAAGGATGGAGGGGGAGCGCCGCTGCCAGAAGTGCGGCAGCTATGACAAAGAAGCTTATGTTGAACGCTATACGCACACTCTCTGCGGCGGCCCGATCATGTATTTTTATCGGTGCCGTGTGTGTCAGGACTATTGGAGATTGTTCCTGACTGCAAGCGAACACCCGGAGTATGCGCCGCTGGAGGCCTTTCGTCCTTATTCTAAATAGCTTAAGGGAGGCAAAGCGCCTCCCTTAAGCTATGTTAGGGCTTAATCTCGTACTCTGTCCCGTTCTCTTTCCCGAAAGAGCAGCGAAATGGCCCAAATACCCGCCAGGGCGATCAGAGTGTATACCACGCGGCTTAATATGGCCGCGGTGCCTCCGAACAGCCAGGCTACGCAGTCAAACTGGAAAAGTCCGACCATGCCCCAATTGATAGCGCCTATAATCACAAATACAAGCGCGATTCTATCCAACATAAGAGTTAACTCCTTTCAAAATACCGTCTTCGAGCGTTCTTACAGCTCCGAAGACTCAGCAAGAAGGTTATGACTTTCCCTTCTCTGCGCGTCTTTTTAAAAAAGGCGGGCATAATAAAAGGGAAAGCAATGCGCGGATCTGCGTTTGTTTGGAAAAAACGTGCAAATCCATGCAAAATTATTGTTGCCTCTCCGGGCCGGATTATGCAACTTGTAAAATTTCTGTGGCCACAAGGTTTTAGTGAATAACCCGTATATTTTTTGCCAAAACTATTAACCGGCTTTATGCGCTTATATTGAAAACCAAAGGTGCCCTTTTTGGGGCTGTTTGCGTTTGCTTTCATGTGTAAAGCCGGCCGGCCGGATGCTTTTGCGCTCCGGCCGGTTTTTATACGCAGTATGCTTATTTTGCGCGATCTCTGGGATATGGATCTTTTATGTTTGTTCTGCCTAAAATATAATCTGTTGACGTTTCATAAAAAATCGCTAATTTTAACAAGTGTTCAACAGGCAAGGGTTGAAAGCCTCTTTCATATCTTGAGTATACCGTCTGTTGTATACCTAATAATTTGCCAATTTGTGTTTGTGTCCAATCTTTATCTTCTCTTAAATCCTTTAAGCGCTGAAAAAACACATGAACGCCTCCAATAGCACTTGCAAGTACTATTGACAGTATCATAATCATATAGTATAGTGTCATTGTAAGAACTTAAAAGTACTATATGGAGGCATTTATGGAATTATACAAAGAAATAGAAAAGAACCTCCCCCAAATTGAGAAGTTCTTTTCGCAAGAAACTATGCTGGAATTTATAAATACCGCGCCGGACGAATTGGAAAAGTATAACTGGGGCTTAGGCACTATGATCCGCTTAAAAATATTGCGCCCCAAAAGTGCACTTTACAAAAGCTTCTCTCAAGAGGGTTTTACCGACCGGGATGAAATGGCCATGGAAATCATAAGGAAATTTCATGAATACATATGTATGGCATCATAAGAACAAAAGTATAGCCAAAAAGTGGCAGGTAGCGCCAAGGTTTACAAATATATGCCATACCATGTGGAAAAACCGTTTTTCCTTTTTCGCGTAAAAATATGCGCCCGACGAATAAAATATGCCTCCGGCTAAAAGCAAAAGCTGCATTCCAAGGCTGGCGTGTCTTATGAACAGCGGCGCGACAAACACTATCGACCATCCCATTACAAGGTAAATGGTCAGCGATACTTTGGGGATCCTGCGCCTGATAATAGACTTGTAAAGTATACCGAACAGCACCATCGCCCACTGGAGAGACGCCACTAAGACTCCCTGCCAGCCTCCGATCACCGAGAGCGCGACAGGCGTATATGATCCGGCGATGGCAAAATAGATAAAGATATGGTCAAGGATCTGCAGCACATGCCTTTGCCGGGTATCGATCGTCATGCTGTGGTAAACCGCCGACGACAGGAACATCAAAAAGATTGAACACATAAAGATTGTCGTGCCGACCGCGGCCAGCGCGCCGTTCCGCAAATAAGCGTGGATTGCCGTGGGAGCAATCCCGCCCAGTGTGGCAAGCGCCATGACGCCGTGGCTGACAGAGTTGCCTATCTCCTCGCCAAACGAATATGGATGTACAATGCGCATCTTTTTCATATTTTTCAATCAACTTTCCATGTTCTAGTTTTTTACCTTTTTATGTACCTTAATGTTGACAAAGAAAGCCAAACCTACTCCTTTTGGTCGAACATAGACGTATGCGAATGCATGGCAACCGACAAAACCAGCCCCACGCCAAGATAAGAGGTTAGGACCGAGGAGCCTCCGTAGGAAAGAAAAGGCAGGGTGTTGCCTATTACCGGAAGCATGGAAATGTTCATGCCAATATTTATAACTGCCTGGAACGCAAGCATGGCGAAAACGCCAATGCAGATCATATATCCCAGGATGTCTTTTGCTTTTGCGGCGCACCTGAGTATTTTGAACCACAGAATAACCATTACCGCCACAGCCAAAACACAGCCGACAAAGCCCGTGGTTTCTCCCAGAAAAGAGAAGATGAAGTCGTTGTGCTGTTCCGGCACATAGATGTAGGGTTGAGATGCATCAAAGAATCCTCTGCCGCCCTGTCCGCCTACGGCAAAAGCCATAAGCGCCTGATGCTGCTGGAAAAATACGCCCTGAACATCAGTGCGGTAATACAGTTCCAGGATGCGCTGTCGTTGGAAATCGGTGAGGATGACATTCCATATAATGGGCAGTGAAACGCCAAAAATGGCGGTAGCGCCCAAAATGTATTTCCAGCCAAGGCCGGCGCTAAAGAGCATACAAATAATTATGACGGCGAAAATGAGCGCCGAGCCGCTGTCCCCCTGCAATTGAACAATGATCACAGGAATGGCGCCGTGCGCAAGCAGTCCGGCCAGGTGCAGAGGATGGTTCAGGCGATCATGCACCTTAAAAATGTGATAGGCGAACATCAGAATAAAAGCAACCCTTAAAAGTTCGGAGGGCTGGAACGAAAAACCGACGCCGGGAATAAACAGCCATCTGCGGTCTTCCGGCCTGCCAGGTGCGCCAACGCCGATAAAAAAAGTCAGGATCAACAGCGCATATACAACCGGAGCGTATATCTTCCACAGTCTTGCCAAGTCCTTGTAATCAATAATTGAGATCAACACCGCACCGCACACGCCAAGAAAAATGGAAAACGCCTGAACAAAGATATTTCGTGGGCCTATTCTCAGATACGGCGCATAACCGGTATCAAGAATGCCGACCAGAAGCAAAAGGCTAAGAGCGGACAACACAAAACACGGAAGCCATATCATGTAATCCGCTCGCCTGATGTATGATGTTGCATAACTTATGAGTAACTTCATTGTCAAAATCCTGCTTATAAAGAGTTATCTCCGAGGCAAGGCTGCGAAGCAGCGCGCTTTGGAGTTAAAATCTGCGGAATACCGCGCTTGAGATCTCTCCAAAAGTCAACTGCAATCACCATATATCCTATCACAAGCACGCTTAAAAGTCCATATTCCATTTATTTTAGTTATGGCGCCGTTGTCATTCTGAGGGCTTTTAAGTCCGAAGAATTTTTTAGCGTAAAGATTCTTCGCCGCGTTCAGAATGACATCAACATAGCTTTTGCAACAATCTCTTTATTTTCTTATGTCTTTTAAAGCCTCATGCCCCCGGTAACGCTGATATTTTGGCCGGTTACATAAGAGGCGTCATCGCTTGCCAAAAACAAAATCGCGCTTGCTACCTCTTCGGGGGCGCCAAGCCTTCCCAACATTGTCTGCCCCGCGAATTTATCCAGAAGTTCTTGTGGGACGGTCTTCAAAATATCGGTCAGAATATACCCCGGTGCAATGGAATTAACCCTGACCGGAGCGCTTTTTCTGGCAAACTCCTTTGCCCATGCTTTTGTCAGCCCAAAAACGCCGGCCTTTGACGCCGCATAGTTTGCTTGCCCGATGTTTCCAAATTCGCCTACGATAGAAGCTATGTTGATGATTGAGCCGCCGGTTTTCTGCGTTTCCATATATGGCCCGATATGCCGCGTAATGTTGAAAAGCCCCTTTAAGTTGACGTTCATCACCGTATCCCACTGATCGTCTGTCATTTTGGCCGTCATGGCGTCTCTGGTGATTCCCGCGTTGTTTACCAGGATATCAATTTTTCCATACTTTTGCGCGACATGGCGAAAAAGCGCTTCACACCCCGCCGGATCGGTCACATCCAGCTGGTGGGCTTCAACGCCCGGCAGTTCATAAGGGATAGGCGCAAGATCGCAGGCGATTACTTTCGCGCCTTCTTTTACAAAGAGTTCGGCCGTGCATCTGCCGATCCCGGCAGCCGCTCCCGTTATGATTGCCACCTTGTCTTTCAGCCGCATGTAAAGAGCCTCCTTATATTTCAGTTGACAGCAGTTAGCATTATACAAACAATACTATATTTTAACCCCGCGCAGCCGGAGCGCGTTCGACAACACCGATACCGAACTTGCCCCCATTGCAATGGCTGCGATCATAGGATTTAACAGCGGGCCGCCAAATGCATACCATACGCCCATCGCTACGGGTATGCCCATCACATTGTAAATAAACGCCCAAAACAGATTCTGCTTGATGTTGACCATCGTCTTTTTGCTCAGGTTTATTGCGCTCGGCACCCCGGTCAGATCCCCCCGCATCAAAACAATGTCGGCCGATTCTATCGCCACATCCGTACCTGTGCCGATTGCGATGCCCACATCAGCCTGCGCAAGCGCCGGAGCGTCGTTTATGCCATCCCCGACCATCGCCGTTATTTTACCGCCGCCACTAAGCGCATTGATATTTTCCGCTTTATCCTGCGGCAGTACCTCAGACAAAACATTTGCGATTCCCACCTGATTTGCAATTGCTTGCGCCGTGCGGCGGTTATCGCCTGTTATCATCATAACCCCTATGCCCATTTTTTTCAGGGCGTCAACGGCGGCTTTGCTGGTGGGCTTTATGGTATCCGCCACGGCGATCACCCCCGCCGGATTGCCGTCAATGGCTACATACATGGGCGTTTTGCCTTCCTGCGCCAAATGGTCGGAATCCGCCATATACGAGCTCATATCAATCGCGCGTTCTTCCATCAGGCGGGCATTGCCGATCAAAACAGATCTGCCGCCTATTTCCGCTTCAATACCCCGGCCTGTAATGGAGTTGAACTTGTCAGGCTCCGCCAGTGTTAGCCCGTCTTCCGCGGCCTTGTTGACAATCGCCTCCGCCAGCGGATGCTCCGACCTCCTTTCCGCCGAAGCCGCCAAAAGCAGCAGCTCGTCAACCCGGTAAGCGCCTTTTGAAACGATATCGGTGACACTGGGTTTGCCCTGTGTGATGGTTCCGGTTTTGTCCAGCACAACGGTTTGCACCTTGCAGGCGATTTCCAGTGCTTGTCCGCTCTTGAACAGGATCCCGTTTTCCGCCCCTTTACCTGTGCCCACCATTATAGCCGTAGGTGTGGCCAGCCCCAAAGCGCACGGACAGGCAATAACTAAAATAGCGATGAATATGCGCATTGCGAACCATGCGCTTTCGCCGCCTATGAAATACCACGCCAGCCCGGATAAAATGGCGATAACGATTACCGCTGGCACAAACTTTTCGGAGATCAAATCGGCTGTCGCCGCGATGGGAGCCTTCGAGCCCTGCGCATCCTCCACCAGCTTGATAATCTGCGCCAGAGCCGTATCTTTGCCCACTTTTGTGGCTTTGTACTGAATCGAGCCGTTTTTGTTGATGCTTGCCCCGACTATGCTGTCGCCAACACCTTTGCTCACAGGCATACTTTCCCCTGTAAGCATGGATTCATCAACGCTTGTTTCTCCCTGGATCACCATACCATCCACAGGCATTTTCTCTCCGGGCCGCGCAACGACCACGTCGCCCACCGCAACTTCGTCGATGTAGACTTCGGTTTCCTGCCCGCTCCGTATAACCTTCGCCGTTTTGGGCGCAAGCCCCATAAGCTTTTTGATCGCCTGTCCCGTTTTGCCCTTGGTTACGGTTTCCATATACTTGCCCAGAACGATCAGGGTAAGAATAACGCCGGTAATCTCGTAGTAGGGTTCGTAATGCCCGCCCGCGAAAATATTCATCCAAGTTAAATACAAACTGTATAAAAACGCTGCACTTGTACCTTTTGCAATCAAAGAATCCATATTGGGGCTGCGTTTTGCCATCGCCGCAAACCCTCTGGCGTAGATGCTCCGGTTTGCGATAATCACCGGAATGGTCAAAAGCATTTGGATAAGGGCATTCTCGGCGGGATAGCTACCGTGGATCAGCTCCATCAAAAAGGTTACGCCGAACAATTCCAGAACCATTGGCGTCATGGAGATGATAAACAACGGCGCCGTAAAAATCGCCGAGATCACAAACCGCCGCCAGATATCTTTGGTCTCTTTTTCCTTACGAGCGGCCTCAAGGTCAACGCTTTCTTCTTCAAATGCTTTGAATCCCGCCTTTTCAACCGTGCGCAGAACATCTACTATGGATACCACATCCGAGTTATAGCTGACATACAGTTTTTCCGCGGCGAAATTGACGTTCGCTTCGTCTACGCCCTCCAGCTTGCCAGCGGCTTTCTCCAAAGCGCTCGCGCAGGAAACGCAGCTCATACCTTCAATTTTGAATGTTCTTGTCATGGATATTCTGCCTCCTTTGGTTTACAACAGCCGCCCCACGGTTTTTATAAGTTCATTGATGACCTCATCGTCACCGCTCTTTAAGCGTTCCGATACGCACCCGCGCATGTGGCTTTCAAGCAGGAGCTTGGCAACCGAAGAAAGCGCCGACGAAGCGGCCGCGATCTGTGTTAACACGTCGTCGCAGTAGACTTCTTTTTCGACCATGGATTTTATACCCTTAACCTGGCCCTCTATGCGGTTAAGTCGGCTGGAAAGGTCTTTGGTCAGCTTGGCCGGGCGCCTTACCGTGTTCCTGTTTTCGCACTGCCCGCAGTCATTTTTGCAATTCACAAGCAAGCCCCCTTTCTGCGCCCAACATACCATACCCCCATATGGTATGTCAAGAAAATTTTTGTAGTAGATAACCTTGGTGTGTTTAACGTCTTTATTCTGTGGGTTTTTTAACAATAATGCGATTATTTTAACAATATCTTGTGCAAATGTCACATTGCACAATATTTGCATTACCGATTTGAAAGTTATTGATATTGACCTAAAGATCAATGGAGTATTATAATGTTAAGCTATGGATTACAAAGAAATGCAAATAATTGCAACAAAACCTGCAATAAAATGTTGGTTTTGTGTTGAGATTATACGGGAAGGGGTGAAAAACCGACAAAAATGACATCCGGGTTGCAAATCCGTTCAACAGAGAAGCGCAAACGACTGTTCAGGAAAATTCTTGCAGACGATATGTGTAACAAAAATAACAAAGCGGAAAAATCTGTCAACAACAGAAAATCAATTGAAAAACTTCCTGCTAAGGAGGAACTCCAGTAATGGTTTATAGCTACTATCCCGGTTGCACTTTAAAAACGAAGGCGAAAGAGCTGGATCAAACGGCCCGGCTATGCGCCGAGGCACTAGGCTTTACCCTTCAGGAAATCGAAAACTGGCAATGCTGCGGCGCGGTCTATCCTATGGGTTCCGACGAAATCGCAACAAAGCTGGGCGCTGTCCGCGCTTTGCACGCGGCAAAAGAAAACTGTCAGGAACTGGTGACGCTTTGTTCCGCCTGCCACCATGTTATGAAGCGGGTTAACGATGATATGCGCCTGGATAAAGACATCCAGAAAAAGGTGAACATGTATCTGGCCCAGGAAGATAAAGAAATTAAACACCAGTCCTATCTTGGGGAAACAAATGTGGTTCATTATCTGGAGGTTCTCAAGAGTCAGGTGGGTTTTGACAACTTGAAAGCGAAAGTTAAAAAGCCACTGACCGGGCGTAAAATAGGCGCTTATTACGGCTGCATGTTACTGCGCCCTAGCGGCGTTATGCAATTTGACGACGCCGAAAACCCCACCATATTTGAAGATTTTATCAGGGCGCTTGGCGCCGAGCCTGTCGTTTATCCTTACCGCAACGAATGTTGCGGCGGCTATATCTCGTTAAAAGAAAAAGAAATGTCCATGGATATGGTTAAAAAAATCTCGGAAAACGCCATCTCAAAAGGCGCTGAAGAATTAATCACCGCGTGCCCGTTGTGTCTGTACAACATGGGCAAATCGGTCGGGGCAAATCTACCAATCGTTTATTTTACCGAGCTGTTAGCAGAAGCTTTGGGTTTAAAAGAAGAATAAAGGAGCAGAAGCCATGCATGGTAAAAAGGATCAGGCGGGACTATTGCGAACAATCAGCGACGTAAACGACCGGAAGTGCATGAAATGCGGAAAATGTTCCGCTTCCTGCCCTGCCTATGACGTCATGGACGTCAGGCCGCATCAGTTTGTTTCTTATTTGCGCGACGGCAATGTCGATGCAATGTTGCATTCCCAGTCCCTTTGGAAATGCCTTTCGTGTTTTGCCTGTGTGGAACGCTGCCCGCGGGATGTGAAACCGGCAAAACTCATTGAAGCTACGAGGCTGCTTGTTATCAGAGAGCAAGGCGAAAACTATGTTAATCCGGACGACGTGCCAGAATTATTGGATCCGGATCTGCCTCAACAGCTTTTAGTCAGCGCGTTCCGGAAATACGCGAAATAGGGCATAGTGGAGGAGGTTAAACAACCGTGCAGAGAATAGGTGTTTTTGTCTGTCATTGCGGTACTAATATAACCGGAACCGTGGATGTGGGCAAAATAGTTGAGATGGTAAAGCCGGAACCCGGCGTAGTTCACGCCGGCCAGTACCCTTATATGTGCTCGGAAGCCGGCCAGTCCATGATTATAAAAGCTATTAAAGAGTATAATCTTACAGGGGTAGTGGTAAGCGCCTGCTCTCCCCGTATGCATGAAACAACATTCCGAAAAGCGGCGGAAAAAGCAGGGCTAAACCCGTATATGCTGGAAATAGCCAACATACGGGAGCAATGTTCCTGGATACATAAAGATAAAAAAGAAGGAACCCAAAAAGCGCTGGCGTTAACTCTTGCGGCTATCGCGAAAGTAAATATGAATGTGCCGTTGTTTGCGGACGAAAGCCCGGTAACAAAAAGGGCGCTGGTAATAGGCGGCGGGATTGCCGGTATACAAACCGCGTTGGATATTGCGGACGCTGGCTTTGAAGTGGATATTGTGGAATCTACCCCCAGCATTGGCGGGAGAATGGCCCAGCTTGACAAAACATTCCCGACCTTGGACTGCGCGGCATGTATTTTAACGCCCAAAATGGTGGATGCGTCCGCCCATGAAAATATCACTTTGTACACTTACAGCGAGATTGACAAAGTAGAAGGCTTTGTGGGAGATTTCACTGTAACTGTCCGTAAAAAAGCCAGAAGCGTGAACATGGAAAAATGTACGGGCTGCGGCGTTTGTTCTGAAAAATGCCCGGCTAAAAACGCGCTCAGTGAATTTGATCAGGGGCTGCGCAGCCGCTCGGCCATTTATACCCCCTTTGCCCAGGCAATTCCCAATGTGCCGGTTATCGACCGGGCGCAATGCACCAAGTTCAAAACCGGCAAATGCGGTTTATGCGCAACCGTCTGCGAGCCGGGGGCCATTGAGTTTGAACAGGAAGACGAATTTATCACACAAAAATACGGCGCTATTGTAATGGCCACAGGCTATGCTCCCATTTCTTTGGATAAGTTCGGAGAGTTTGGCTATCAGTATAGCAAAGACGTCATCACATCCCTGGAACTTGAGCGTTTATTCAACGCGTCTGGCCCGACAAGCGGCGATTTGATCCGGTTATCCGATAAGCGCAAGCCAAAGAGCGTTACCTTTGTGCAATGTGTGGGTTCCAGAGACGTCACGCCGCGCGGTAAAACTTATTGCTCAAGTATTTGTTGTATGTACACGGCAAAGCACGCCATGCTGATAAGAGATAAATACCCCGAAATTGAGGTAAATGTCTTTTATATCGACGTCCGCGCTCCCGGAAAAGCCTTTGATGAATTTTACCGGCGGGCGGAAGAAGAATACGGCGTCCGTTATATCAAGGGGCAAATAGGTAAGGTGATAGACAACGGCGATTATCTTCAGGTACAGGCTGTTGATATGCTGGACAACAAAAAAATGGATATAAAAACAGATATGCTTGTGCTGGCCGCATCCATTGAACCTGTTAAATCTGCCCGGGGCATTGCAACCATGCTGACAGCCAGCATTGATACCAATAATTTCATGACGGAGGCGCATCCGAAATTACGCCCGGTGGAAAGTCCCACGGCCGGTGTGTTTTTGTCCGGAGCATGTCAGGGGCCCAAAGATATTCCTGATACGGTTGCCCAGGCCGGCGCCGCGGCCGCAAAAGTGATCGGCCTGCTGGCAAAAGACAAACTTAAGAGCAACCCTTGCACGGCTAAGACAGATGAATTTTATTGCAACGGATGTTCTGCTTGCGAAAACGTATGCCCTTATGGCGCCATTTCCTACGAAGACCGCGAACTTATTGACCACGGCGTGAAAATTATGCAGCGTGTGGCGCAAGTGAACAAGGCTCTTTGCCAGGGTTGCGGCGGCTGTTCTGTCACTTGTCCTTCCGGTGCGATGGATCTGCAAGGCTTCTCGAACAGACAAATTCAGGCGGAGGTGGACGCGATATGTCGGTGGCAGCAGAAAACAAAGAATTCAAACCTTTAATTATGGCCTTTTGCTGTAATTGGTGTTCCTATGCGGGCGCTGACCTGGCAGGGAGCAGCCGTTTGGCCTATCCGGCGGAAGTGAAAATTATTAAAGTTCCTTGTTCCTGCCGGGTGAACCCTATGTTTGCGCTGCGGGCATTCCAAAAAGGCGCGGATGGAGTCATAATTTGCGGCTGTCATCCCGGCGATTGCCATTACAGCAAAGGTAATTATTATACTAGGCGGCGAATTACGCTGCTTTATTCCTTACTGGATTATCTCGGCATTGAAAAAGGCCGCACCCATTTGGAGTGGGTTTCGGCGGCGGAAGGCGCTAAGTTTGTCAATACCATGAATACATTTGTGGCAAAGATCCATGAATTGGGCGAAAACGCGAGATTGGAGGATCTGCGATGCAAGAGCAAATGAGAGTCCGCGCGAAAGAACTGCTCGCAGACGGAAGTGTCCAGCGTGTCTTGGGCTGGAAAAAAGGCGATTTTCCATACAATCCGGAGCCTGCTTTTTTCAACGCCGCGCAGGAGCTGGATGATCTGGTTTATGACAGATTTTGCGGTGCTAATTTAAGTAAGTACATGATAAAAGTCGCCAAAAATGACGGCAAAACCCTTGTATTCCTGAAGCCTTGCGATACCTACAGTTTTAACCAGTTGACCAAAGAACACCGTGTTTCGCGCGATAAAGCGTGGATTATAGGCGTTGGCTGCGAGGGCAACGCGGCGGTTGAGGAAATGCAGGAAGTCGGTCTGCTGGAACGCTGCAAGGTTTGCACCAAAACCGAACACAAAGTCTTCGACGAGTTGATTGGGGAAAACCTGAAAACCCGCGAAGACGGAAACCGTTTTGAACAGGTGGCCGGCGTTGAAAAAATGAGTTCCGGCGAGCGATTTGGCTTTTGGCGTGAGCAGTTGTCACGCTGCATACGCTGCAACGCCTGCCGCAATGCCTGCCCGGCCTGTAACTGCAAAAAATGTGTATTTAACAGCGACAAGTACGATACCGAGCAAAAGGCAAACGCCACAACATTCGAGGAGCAAATGTTCCACATCATCCGCGCGTATCATGTGGCCGGCAGATGTACCGATTGCGGGGAATGCAGCCGGGTATGTCCGCAAGGCATTGAATTGCATTTGATTAACCGTAAGCTGATCAAAGACATCAATGAGCTTTATGGCGAGTTCCAGGCTGGCGACGACACGGAAGCCCTCGGCCCTCTGACAGATTATAACGCGGATACAGACGCTGAACCAAGCGTCGTATATGATAGGGGGTAGCCTGCATGTTAAAAATAGCAAAGGAAAAATTACCGGCCTTGTTTGTCGCGCTTGCGCAAACAGCGGAACTTTATCTGCCAACCCGCGCGGGGGGGCAGGTGAATTATGCCCTATGGAGCGAAGACGCCCAAGTGGATTTGGATACATTAAAGACAGTCAAACCGCCTAAAGATTTTTTCCTGCCGCAATATGAAAATCTTTATACCGCGGTCTTGGAAGGAAAGAAAATCCAGCTCAACGCGGAGCCTTTTGCGGATCGGCCTTTTGTGGTGTTTGGCGTAAAAGGCTGCGATGTCAGAGGCATTGAAGTTTTAGATAAAGTGTATTTATCGGAACCCACAGACAATTTTTACGCGGCGCGCAGGGGGCAGGCCACAATTGTTTCCCTGGCCTGCGCCAACCTGCAGGCAACTTGTTTCTGCAAGCCTTTCGGCATTGACGCGGCCAGCCCCGCGGGGGATGTCGCCACCTGGATGGCGGACGGTGTGTTGTATTGGCTGGTGCAAACAGAAAATGGCCAAAAGCTGACAGATTCTCTACCTGATTTGTTTGAATCTGCCACGGAAGCCTCTGTTGAAGCACAGCAAAAAAGTATCCGGCAAAAAATAGATGAGTTACCCTACAGCGGTTTGTCTTTGGAAAAATTCAAACCGGGGCGTTTGCTGGAATTATTTGACGCGCCTCAGTGGGATTCTTTACATCAAACCTGCCTGGCTTGCGGGACATGTACTTTCCTTTGTCCAACCTGCCAGTGTTACGACATTAAAGATTTCGACGTCGGCAGCGGCGTGCAGCGTTTCCGCTGTTGGGATTCCTGCATGTATTCGGATTTTACGCTGATGGCTCACGGCAACCCGCGCCAAACCCAAAAAGAGCGGTTTCGCCAGCGATTTATGCACAAATTGGTTTATTACCCCGACAAAAATGACGGGGAGTTTGCCTGTGCAGGCTGTGGAA
>Ga0123355_10011682_pt1 | contig 13556 bp, 10 predicted proteins | sample TergutEmb28metaG_3_FD_89872 | JGI IMG/M metagenome (GOLD analysis project Ga0123355, IMG submission 89872) | Embiratermes neotenicus P1 segment gut microbial communities from Petit-Saut dam, French Guiana - Emb289 P1 | ecosystem: Host-associated > Arthropoda: Insects > Digestive system > Gut ...
GAGACCACTGGGGAGACCTAGGCGTAGATGGGTGGATAATATTAGGATGGATCTCCAGGAGGTGGGATGTAGGTATATGGACTGGATTGGGCTGGCCCAGGATAGAGACAGGTGGCGGACGCTAGTGAGTGTGGTAATGCACCTTCGGGTTCCGTGAAATGCGGCGAATTTCTTGACTAGCTGCAAACCAGTTAGCTTCTCAAGAAGGACTCTGCACCATGGAGTAAGTAAATAAAAGGAACAAGGTAACAGGGAAGTGGAGAAAACTACATAATGAGGAGCTTAATGATTTGTGCTACTCACCAAATATTGTTTGGGTGATCAAATAGAGAAGAGCGATGGGTGGGGCATGTGGCACATGTGGGGGAGAGTAAAGGCATATATAGGGTTTTAGTAGGGAAAGAGACCACTTGGGAGACCCAGTCATAGATGGGAGGATAATGTTAAGATGGATATTCATGAAGTGGGATGTGGGGGCTCGGATTGGATTGAGCTCGCACAGGAAAGGGACAGGTAGTGGACTCTTGTGAATGGAGTAATGAACCTTCAGTTTCCACAAAATGCAGGGAATTTCATGACTAGCTGTAAACTGTTTAGCCTCTCAAGAAGGACTCTGCCCCATGGAGTAAGTAAGTACACTATGGAAATAATGTCTACTGAATGTGACATGTTACTCACTGGGTTTAGAGTATCTTGAAATTGCATCCAAAGTGTGTATTTTAGAAACCAGAGGATATTATTTTGGCGGTCAGGCTGGTATCACAGAATTTCGTCTGCATGTAAGTTTCTTTGCCCAGCACATTTTATTTTAGTGATATTGCACAGCAGTTGAAAAGTTGAGAATTTTTGTAATACCTTAATAGGGTTTATACTTACTGTCGCCATACATGTTTTGTTTTTGTAAAATCCTATGTGGTGGGAGGTCGATAATGTATGTGGTGTGGTATATGTAATAATAATATTACTACTGTGTTTTATGTCTTGGATTCATATTTTATAACTGTGAAATATAGGGAACTTCAAGCTTACTGCATTTTAGTATTATTGCTGTGATTATACATTATTCAAGCCCAGTTGAAGGCCATTTCATTCCATTCAGCTGTATGGGTACACAAAAAGGCTGGCCATATTTCAGATTCTGTATCAAGCATATGCTTGGTGTAAATTCTTACATTGCTGTATATATCTGAATTGTCAGGTCAGGATAATACATAGATTGGGACCCCAAATTTATTTTTGCATTAAGCCCAGAAATGTCTTAAAATCAGCCCAGTGTCATTTCAAGTAGGCCTACTTCTAGTGATCGGACCATCATCATACTAGCCCCGTTACGTTATAGGCTTCAGTAAGCATCAGCCTATACGATTACCCTCTCTTCAATTGAATACAAATTGTATTTTACTGTGTCTAGAGCAGTAAAGCATGAACTGAACAACCATATATAGTGAATTTTGATATATTTATGGGGCATTGTCCTGCAATGGGCAGAGCATATCCACTGTGCTTCTGCGCATGGCATTATCTCTCTCCCCTTATTTAGAGGTATGTCAGGTTTAAATTAGAACAATGTGTTGTAGTCGTTTCTCTTAGGCCTAAGTAAAAAAAAAAAAATAATGACTCCATTTTATGTAGGTGGGAAGGGTCATGCTCAGAGTGAATGGTGAGAGGGTTCAATACTAACCCCAGCCCACATATTTACATACATACATGTATACCTAGATTCCATGGACACATAAGTGTCATAAGTGTGTAGGATGTGGAACAGGTCATAAATACACAAACATACAAATTTACAGTGTAGAATACTACAAAGGTTTTACAGAAACATTATTATAAATCATCTTTACGCATAAAAAAATCATCTACAGAGTAGAAGGATTGTGTATGTAGGTCTTTTCTTAAGGCTGCTTTAAATTTGCCTTGTCATTCTTGAGGATTGTCACACTAGGTGGTAAACTGTTGAAAACTTTTATGCCAACATAGAATGTACTTTTGTGAAAACAAAATAGGTTGGCATTTGGTCTATGAAGATTATGCTTATTCCTTGTATTAATATGGTGTATAGATGAATTTGTTTGGATCATTTCCTGCTTATTGATAATGAGGTTCATTAATGACAGTATATACTGGCATGGAACAGGTAGAATATCTAACTGTTTAAATAGACATCTACATGAGGTTCTGGGTTATGCACCAGCCATAATTCTCATGAATTTCTTTTGTAAAGTGAAAAGCTTCTCACTGTTGGAAGAGTGACCCCAAAAAATTATTCCATATTTTGTAATAGAATGAAAGTACGCACAGTAAATTGATTTGAGAATGCTAATGTTACTGATATGGACCTTTGACTTAGCAGCATGAAATGCTGTACTTAACTTAGGAGTCATTTATTCAATATGGTTCTTCCAATTTATGTGGATATCAATTCGTCAAACAAGAAATTTTGCATTCACTGTCTGTTCTATATACATTTCTTTATAACCAATATGTAATGTATGTTATGTATTTCATTTTATTAATTTTATTTAAATTTAGAACTAAATTATGATCAACATACAATTTAATCATATGAGAGAGCACTAAATTTGACACTGAACAGAAATCTTCAAAATTTCTGTTTGAAATTGTGACACTAGTGTCATCAGCTAATAATACTGGTCACAATGTAGAATTATTTCTCAGGGGGAGGTCTTTTATGTATATTATGAAAAACAGAGCCCTAGAATTGATCCTTGGGGAACTGTATGTTTCAATGTCCCCAAGTCAGAGAAAAACTTTTTAGTAGAATTTGTTGATTTTACTTCAACTTTCTGTCTTCTGTTAGTTAAATATGACCTGAACCAATCTTCAGATACTCCTCATTTCCACAGAAATTTAAATTAGCTAACAAAATTTAATGATGCACGCAATCAAAAACCTTAGCCAAATCATTGAAAATTCCTCCAATGTGCACTTTTTGGTTAATAAGTTTGAATACCCTACATGTTAGTCTGAAAGCAGCATCTTCAGTTGGTATCCTTTTCCTAGAACCGTACTGTTGTGTGCCCAGTAATCTGTTAGTATGCAGGTGTTGGCTTAATCTACTGTGCAGAGCTTTCTTGAGTACCTTAGAATATATTGCTAATAATGAGATAAACCTGGAATTTGTCATTCAAGTTTTGTCTCCTTTCTCATAAAGTGGTTTTGCTACTGCAATTTTAAGACGGCCAGGAAAAATACTTGTGTACAGTGAGTGATTATAAATGTAGCTTAATGGGTGACCAATGAAAGATGCACAAGCTTTTAATGTTTTACTTGTTATTTCTTCATAACCTGATGACTTTGTTGGCTTTAGGGAATGTATTTTACTTTTTATCTCAGCTTCAGTGACTGGGATTATTTTTATCCGCTCTTTAATCTGATATTTACACCTGGGCACGCATTTTGCTGACCCTGCTCACGAATTGTATCAGTACTCCCTAAGGATGGCTCCTTGAGGGCTGAAATTCATAGGAGTCTAACAGTGTGAATAATGTGGTATTAACGTATGTAGTGCATCCAGTCGGATGTTTAATTAAAACGGTGACATCAGTACACGGATATGAACAAGATAAACTGTTTTCAGTTCAGAATGACTAGTCTGCGGGCAGAGATTCGAAAACGGGACCCGCATATGATGGGCAGGAAACAACTCACTTGTGGCTTGTTTTGAAAGAGTGTACAATCTCCGTCCCCTGTAATGTGGAAGGCATGTTTAGCTTGGTTCAACTGTTATTCTGTGTTAACGTATTATAGAAAATGAGCCTTCAAAATTAATCTGTATGTGTCTGTCTCTCTATCTCTCTGTCTACAAACACACACACACACACACACACACACACACACACACACAGAGGGGTGCAAAGTAGGACCCTCAAAATTCTAGGCGTCTGAAGGGTGATATGAAACCTGGCCCGTAGCCAGCCCTTCAACGCAAAGTGCAACGGCTTCCATTGCGGGTGCATTTATATACGTATATAATGCTCTATTATCTATCTATATATATAGTGTGTAAGGAAGGATTGTGATTTTGTCATGTGGTCAATAGTAAATAAGACAGGCAATGTGCGTATAACATAACGCTTTCGTGCAACCATTGTTGCCATGGAAAAGCAATAAGTATTACACATTACGAAGTGTGTCTGTAGTCTTAGGTATCCGGCATGCAATATGCATGCCCAGTATTGTCATTTGTGGTCTGTCCAGCTCTACCATCTTTTTTCACATTACCTCATAAATGGCAGGATTTTTTTTTAAGTTACTGAACATAAAATGTATGTTTCGATTTTGTTTATAACTTTTGTCTGAAACATTTCTCATTCTAAGAAGAATGAAGCGAGATATGATTATAAATGTGTATTGTTTTTCGTGTAATATTGGGGAACAAATTTAACAAATCAAAATTCTATTCAGGAAGAAATTAAGAGCAGATTGAAGTCAGGGAATGCTTGCTAACATTCGGTGCAGAATCTTTGTTTTACAGTTTGCTATAAAAAACTTAAAGATTAAGATATACAGAACTATAATTCTGCCCGTTGTGTTGTGTGGGTGTGAAACTTGGTCGCTGACATTGAGGGAGGAACGCAAGCTGAGGGTGTTTGAGAATAGGGTGCTGAGGAGAATATTTGGGTCTAGGAGGGACGAGGTGATAGGGGATTGGAGGAAGCTGCATAATGAGGAGCTGAATGATCTGTACTGCTCACCCAATATTAATCGGGTGATAAAATCGAGAAGAATGAGATGGGTGTGACATGTGGTGCGTATGGGGGAGGGGATAGGGCTATACAGGGTTTTGGTGGGGAAGTCTGAGGGAAAGAGACCACTTGGGAGACCCAGACGTAGATGGTATGATAATATTAAGATGGATTTTCAGGAGGTAGGATGTGAGGGTATGGATTGGATCGAGCTGGCTCAGGATAGGGACAGGTGGCGGACACTTGTGAAAACGGTAATGAACCTGCGGTTTCCATAAAATGTGGGGAATTTCTTGACTAGCTGAAAACCGGTTAGCTTCTCAAGAAGGCCTTTGCTCCATGGAGTAAGTAAGTAAGTATTGCATTTCATGTAAAGTACCCCTTATTCTTGTTCGATTTTAATGAAACTCGCATTTTCTCGAAATATTTTCGAAAAATACTAAAACTTCAAATTTCATGAAAACCCGTTTAGTGGGAGCCGAGTTCCATGTGGACAGACAGACAGACAGGCATAACAAAGTTAATAGTCGCTTTTTGCAATTCTGCGAACGTGCCTAAAAATTGTTAATTATCTTAAGTTTGTTTTTGTGTTTGAAACGGTTATTGATGTGTTAGATGTAGTTGCATGCAGAATGTTATTGGATGCTCTGCCGGGGGAGCAGCGGGCACGTGGATACTTTACAGTAACGTGTATGTCAGTCTGCAGTGCTAGTGGGCCAAGGCCTCCTCGTTGTGGAGGATTCATGATCATAGACGCATCACAGTCGGTAGGATTCCTCGGGATGAGTGATCAGCCCGACGTAGAGACCTCTACCTGACAACTCACAACATTCACAAGAGAAAGACATCCATGCCCCCGGCGGGATTCGAGACCATAATTCCAGCAAGCTTACGGCAGCAGGCCCACGCCTTAGACAGCGCGGCCACTAGGATTGTTCCCGTAACTTTACAAGACGTTAAAAAATACGAGTTAATATTAAATTACGAAGAAGTATGCTGTTTTCTTGGACATGACACGGTGTAGTATGGTAGAAATTGATCGACCTTCCTGTGAAATGTATCTTAAATTTCTACCCAGTTACACTATAACTCAGTCAGACAGTAATCTTCATAGTCACCGCTGTGAGAACCTGATTTCACAGTTTTAAAGAATATCGCGTAGAACAGGGGTGTCCAGTATGATAGTCCTATGAAGAAGCAGATGTTTGTTACAAATCGAGAAGAGCAATGATGAGCATATTTTGTCGTAAGCGGGCCAGTTTAACGACCTCTAAACTCCGACGGGCTGCACATTAAATTCGTATTTCGTGAACAACATTTTACATTAAACCTTTAAGCGACTAAGCCCGTAGGATTCGGTTTTATTTCGAAGGATGGCATAATGTCCGTGATAAGTTTGCCAGTGTCTTTATCGCGAAATCTGATCATCCTGAGTAGTGTAAGCAGCAAAAACACGGAGGCAGTTTTCCGATCTCTCGTGGCGGAATCAATTACTAGATTGCTCTTGAACACTTCCAGTTACTGGAGGAACTGTTTACATAACATGTGTGCAAAAAGGCTTGTCTTTCACTATGTACGATCTTCAAGCACTGTAAACTTGTCAGCAAATCAAATAGAGTATTTAGTCAGCCAGTTTGTAGAGAAGGCTGCATTTGCTTAACGTCGGGTTATTTGCAGTTCACAGCCTTTATGTCGAGTTCTAGGAACTATACTTATGTACCTACGTCCTGCACTGCAACCTACCATCTGTATTTTCAGTCTTAAAACACCCGTTTCAAATCTTATAAGGAAATATAGTTTTAAATATTATATTAATATAATATAGATATTATTTCTTTCTTATATTTTCTATAAATTTTCACCGTTGTTTTGTGGGTTGAATTCTATTTTATTTTATTGATAAACAATAATTTGCCATTCGTCTGATTCATTAAATAGGTCATCTTTTACCTTAACAATTCAAAAAATTATTTCACACTTTCCTCATACCTGCATAAATCTATGAAAACCCAAATATATTTCCATCTATTTATATCTTGATGTACATGTGTTTCTGCATTCTGTAATAATACTGTCACGACACCCGCATTTCGCTATCATTCTGCCACATTAAATACTTTATAAAGCAATCAACTAATCCTTCCACGTCTAAATCCAGTTACTTCATAAAATTTAATTTCTGCTATCCACACCGTGTCACAATTTCATCAGAAACTCTTCATATCATCACCTTCACTCCCATCTTGTTTCTTCCATACCAACTCGAATCTCCGTAATATTTCTACTAATTCCTCTTTCAGCAGCATTAAGGAACCTCCATGATTTCTGCTTTTCACTGATCTTTTTCGAATAACCTTCATTACCTATCATAAATTCTCAGACCACATGTGTCTTATATCTCTACTTTGATCTCATTCCTCCTTTCACTTCTTTCCTCTTCTATCAATCGGTATTCCAGCCTACTTGACCACGTATCACTCGTAACTCTGCTTTGCCCTCCTTACTCGCCTCAGTCTTTTCCGCTTTTATCACTCGGCTTTCCACTCTTCGTATGCCTGCTACGCGAAACATCCTGCTGAACTGGCACTCCTGCGGATCACAGTAGCTGATAAAGAAATTGTCGTTCACCTTATCCCCGTACGTCTCAACACTGACCGTATTGTTTAATGACGTATGATTTTTGTTGTTGCTCTTTCTTGCCGAAGCTTCCAAGTCCCATCTGCCTCCGCCTTTCTGCGCCATTGACCTCCAACCTCCAAATTCCTCTCTAGTTCGAGTAGCTTCTTCTTTCCTCTGCGTTTCCGTTTCTCAATTACTGCGTCTCCTACAAATTTCAAGTCTGTATACACCTGCCAATGGATCGAGTGATGCGAACTATCTAGTGTGATTTCGAAAGAGTATAGTGGTGTTGACTAATCATGTGATGGTTCAGTGACATAATATCGGGATCTTGTTTTCTTTCCGCCCTTCATGACAAGCGGAGACACAATATTTGTCCATTGTTGGTGATAAACGAAGACACAACGCTGCCCGTTCATTGGTAATAAATGAAGACACACCGCTGCCCATTCATTGGTGATAAACGAAGACACACCACAGTTTCTTCACTGGTAATGGGCGAACACACCGCTGTTCCATCGTAGGTGATAAACGAAGGCACGCAATTTTTCCTTTGTTGGTAATGAGCGAAGACACCCGTGTTCCACAAATCGTGATAAACGAAGACACTTTTGTTTCTTCGTTGGTGATGACGAAGACACAGCACTGTTCCTCTTCGGTGAGGAGTGAAGACACATCACTTTCCTTCTTCGGTGACGAGTGAAGGCACACCACTTTGCGTCTCTGGGGTTGAGGAACACGGCACCACTATTTCGTCCGTCATCAGTACAGCTGGTTTCTGTGTTGGTATGTCCAAACTTTGCAGTGTTTTCGTATTTTCGTCAACTTTTAGTACAAATCTGCCTCCAATTACGGCAGATTCCTCTGTTCATTTACCTGCTTGTCGATTCCACGAAAACAAACAGCACGTTCTGCTTTACCGCCCACGCCGATGCATTACGTCCATTCGTAAAGAAAACTGTCTATTTTTGATTGGTTTTATTGTTAAGCTTTCTGCAATGTTGTTATAGACTTCCTAGACTTTTTTCCCATCTAATTTCAGAAATACGTTTCTTGTCAACCGCTGCCAGGCACTCTTTTATTATGTCCGCATCACTAGAAGGTTTGGTATTTTTTTTTTATAAAATCTGAGAATTCTCAAACTAGCTCTCTACTGTCTTACTTTATGGTTTAAGTTTTGAATAAACTTTGTCGTTAACTAAGACGGCTTTGAAGTTGAGCTGCTTTTTGCCAGTGGCTTATGCTTTTTTAAAGTAGAGACATTCTCGTTAGAAACGATTCAAACAACAGCACATTTGATACAACAAATAAATATTCATCATTTCACATAATTTGAAATGTGATTTTCATGAAAAACGTTTCGTCATCTCGGCCATATATAGGTCCATATATGGCTCTGATTGTATTCTTCAGTAACATTTTTGAACTACGAAATTAAATATCGCTTACTTACAGCCAACTGCGCTCGCGAAACTCGCCATGTCATTGTTGTACGTGCTACCTAGATGTGTTTGTTGTTATCTTCATTTTGCTCAGTGATACTGTGCTAAGAGGGCACACAGATTTAAATATCGCTGTACAATCATGTTGTCTTTTTGAACGAATCACGAGTATTCGAAAACGTCTTTTGAATCCAACAACACGACAATCAAAATAATGCTATCTGCCTTCAATCTGACAAAGAAATAACATTTGTAGTAAGCTATGGATAATGCTACATATCTCAGCCAATCGGGACAAATTTTGACACGTATGTTAAAAGAAGCGCCGCGGATCGAATTGATCCTGTTTCACGGGTATTGATGTCATATATCCTGAATACCGGATACTACGTATCCGCTGTAGTATATGTATATATATATATATATATATATATATATATGTGTGTGTGTGTATGTGTGTATGTATGACAAAAAGTTTTAGTTTTAAGTGTAAATATTTTAATTCTAATAGTTTATGTGTATTAATTTAACGTATTTTGGACATGTTATTTCGAACTAGTAGGATATTTGTAGAGTTTTATTAGTGGAATTCATTCGCGGGCCGAACCGCTAAGTCTGGCGAGCCAGCAGTTTGCTTATCACTCCTTCAGAGGATCATTTGGATGAATAAAACTCACAGTGTATTAATTTTATATATTTATTTATTTATTATACGTTATTATTAGTTTACCTTGTTCTTTAGTAAAAGTTGATGGGATGGAACGAAGTCTGAACAAACACAATGCAAGACATTCCAGAACGAAGCCAAGCCAAAACCTTAGCAACGTTCTGTGACAATATTATTATTCATATCGTTGCGTCTTTTGTTTTATTTTATTTTGAATTCTCTTTAATTATTTGGAAAGAGAATCTAAGCGAGGAACGAACAGTGGCGTAAATGTCTGAAAGAATAAAGTGCGGTTCAAACATAACATTTTGCAAAGTATAATTAGTTATTCCAATAGGGACGTCAAGCGATTTTAAAACTCATATCGATTTGTAATTTCTGCATCTATGTTGCCTGTTTCTTAATCCCTGTCCCGTGCCGTGGTGTGTTTTCGGTATGGCTATCAATTTGTTTCAAAGTTGTATAATGCTGTGTAAAGCTGGTGAATTTTAAAGTATACAGACACGTCACGTCCATATATAAAAAACCAAAAATAAATTCACAAGGATTTAAATCTACGCCATTAAAATATCAACATGTACAAACGAGGTACCTTGTTCGTTAAAAATTTTATTTTTGCTTTGCATTTGGTTAAGATCGTGATAAGTTAAATTCAGAATTATATTTATAAATATCGGTACAGAATATTTTAGTCGATATCATATCGCATTATTGATACAGACTAGCGTATTATTTTTATTTTAATCGGTATCGGTGTTAAACTTTTTTCGATATACCGAAAATACAATACAAGAGGTGTGCCGTTGATAATATCGATATCAAATTGTTTAGTGGATATAATAATTTTATATCAATTAACGTCCTTAGTTTTGATTTATGAATATCGATAGAAAATATTTTGGTTGATATATCGAAATATTGGTATCGGTTGACATTCCTAAGACACTTTACTCTCCAGGGCTTTGTTCGTTCCCCTCTCTGTCAATAAGAAAAAGGAACTATGTAATTGTAACAATTCTAACTCGATAGAGATAAGACAGCAGATACAGATTATCCAACTTGTGCTGCAGTAACCGGATATTGTGATTGATGGTAAGAACATTTGCTGAGCCCCCGGTTACTGCAGGCACAACGAATCTGCTCTTTTTCTTTTAAAAAAATCATACAGCCCGTATCAAAGAAATGTTGGTATTTAGTGGCATTGTTCATGATAGTAATATATACCCTACCTAGTAACAATCTATTTGTTAACGAAATATAAATGATTTAGTCTGAAGCACGGCTACACCATCAGTTGGGCACAATTCCTATCCTCTTTTGATATGATATTATGATTCAGCACAGTTGAATCAGATGTCTTGATGTTGACGCCCTTTGTTGTCACAGATGAAGCAATGTGCAAATTAACAACTGTTTCTTTTTTTGAACTGCTTTTTCATCGTCTCTCACTCTTTTGTTTCTTTTCGGCGGATTTATTTTATTAGATTGGCAGCACAAGTCCCCTGCACATAAATGCTGAGCGCCTGTGTACGATTTGCCTTATGCTGAAGCGTCCAGCGCTTTTAAATTGATCGTTGGTAGCAGGCTTTTATTTATTGTTTAGTAGGATGAATAAATATAAAAATAACAAAGAAATAAGTTATGTTTTTGAACTTGTCGGTACACAAATTATGTAACATGTGAATTACAAAGTGATTAAGAGAAAGATGTGTCGACATGATAGGTTTAGAATAATTCCACTACGATTCTCTTTGAATGAGTGTACACACATAAATATTTTTTACTCTGCGATTAATTTTTTTTAAATTATGGTTTTATACCAGAGTATTTATAAACAAACAAGACCATATATATAATGACATTGTTGTGTCATATCGGTATTATTCAAAGCTTTGGAAGTTACTTCTTATAGGCTACTTATATTTACTGTCTTTTTAAATATGATCTTTATTAAACTAAATTTACTTTACACTTCTTACCCGCGTACGTGCTGATACTGTCTTCCCCAGAACTATTATATTTCAAGGAAATGCGACCTTTTACTCATAATCTTACTGGTTGATACTCTGCACAGAGCAGTATTCCTAAAAAATTTGCATCAGTTTACATTGTATATGATTATGTTACAATTTTATATTTCATAATATTAAAACGTTTGTTTGAGTGTAATCGAATTTAATATGATTTCTGATATTGTATAGAGATTGCTTTACATTTTTCATTTATTCTTCGACCTCCATAAAGTATTATATGACGGGTAAACTAATTAAAATTTTTCAAACCCTTTTAAATATATGAAGTATGAAATATCTCTTTGGCTGTAAATAAAACCAGAGTAAACGTCAGATAGACCTAGTTGTGTCTAATAATTTCGCGGGTTATGTAGATCTGACCTTATAGCCCATATCCACCATTTTAAGATTTTTAATGCGAAGCAGCATGTAACAAAACTGTTTTCTGTAAAGAACAGGAACAGCGAAGTGGTGAATCCACACAGAGAACCACAAATCTTAGTCAGTAAGATTTATCAAGAGTACGTCCACTAAAAGAGGACGTGTTTATAACGGGCGAATTTCTTACGAGGTAGCCAATAAAAGTTCTCAAGTGAAGCTTTCTTTATAACGACTAGGATTGGTGTAGATTTTATTTAGTTATTTAAACAATTTTTGAGTATCTTATTTTCAATTGACAAGATCTCATTGCAGTGACTAATGTAAATTGTGAAAATGTTAAGGGAGGGCCCTGTTGTATTATGTAACTAATTGTATTTATTTTTAAAAATGAATGCATGATTGAGTTTTATACGTACGAAAACCTGTAAACATAAACTTTTTAGTTCTAAAAATAATTTCATAATCAGTTTGGTTCAACGTGCGTGGTATCAGACACCAAAGAAAAATGCGATTAGAAAGAACTTATATTTTTACAGTTAGAATCAAACGCTTATCTGCCTTAACGTAAAATAATTAGAACAGATTTATTGCTTTTTAGAATGTTGGAATTCTTGGTTTAAAACCCCTACTGTTATGACTAAATTTTAGTCTTACTTGGAGAGAATTTTTCTGATCAGAGAGAAACAATTACTTGTTTCACTCTTCGAGTGGATAATAAAAAAATCCTGTGGATGTTTTCATACGACCAGTGAGTCCAGGTTTGAAGTTTTAGGTAACACTGCTGTAGTACAAGTAAGTAACAATTTATCTTCCTATCACAGCGGAATAGGGGAATTGATCATCAGTCCTTGAACTGTATTTCTAGATATTCCAAATGAATAGTTTAAGAAGCATAAAAGAGTAAATTTAAAAATATACAAACTTATTCGAATAAGGTCAGCATTTCCCCATTGTAACTGTAGACACATACTCGAATGTTGGAAATTTGTACATAACCGAACAAATGATTCTAGTCGTCCGTCATGTAAACCTTGTCGTATTTTTCCCATTGTAAATCGTACCGAAGCCAGAAGACAGATAAAAGTTTTCGTGTCCTAACAAATGGACATCCTGACGCTCTAAACGGTGGCACATAGTTGAACGTGTCCTATCAAATAAGCGTCTTAACGCTGCAAAAGGAGACACATAGCCGAAAGTATTCTACCCAATGAGTATCCCCTCGAAAAAAAGGAGATATATGGCTGAAATTATTCTACAAAATGAGTATCCCCTTGAAGAGAAAGGAGACACATAGCTGAAACTATTCTACCAAATGAGTATCCACGCGAAGAGAAAGGAGACATATAGCTGAAAGTATTCTACCAAATGTGTATCCCCTCGAAGAGAAGGGAGACATATAGCTGAAAGTATTTTACCAAATGAGTATCCTCTCGAAGAGAAGGGAGACATATAGCTGAAAGTATTCTACTAAATGAGTATCCACGCGAAGAGAAAGGAGACACATAGCTGAAACTATTCTATCAAATGAGTATCCACACGAAGAGAAATGAGACATATAGCTGAAAGCATTCTACCAAATGAGTATCCCCTCGAAGAGAAGGGAGACATATAGCTGAAAGTATTTTACCAAATGAGTATCCTCTCGAAGAGAAGGGAGACATATCGCTGAAAGTTTTCTACTAAATGAGTATCCACGCGAAGGGAAAGGAGACATATAGCTGAA
>Ga0123355_10011683_pt1 | contig 13556 bp, 9 predicted proteins | sample TergutEmb28metaG_3_FD_89872 | JGI IMG/M metagenome (GOLD analysis project Ga0123355, IMG submission 89872) | Embiratermes neotenicus P1 segment gut microbial communities from Petit-Saut dam, French Guiana - Emb289 P1 | ecosystem: Host-associated > Arthropoda: Insects > Digestive system > Gut ...
TGGGGCCGATGGTGACTGTATTTGCCATTTCTTCATCCACAAGAACATGATCATCAAGCCCCAAAGGTGGTACCCGACGTTAACGCGACGCTTGAGATGATGATCGAGAAGAGATGCGATAACATCTCCCCGAAACAGATCACGATGCTCCGTTGCTCCAGAAGACAAGGTATCGCTCAGAAGTGAACGCAGCGGTCCACGCAACCATTCGTGTGCGGGAATGTCGAATCCCACCTTGGAGCGATGAAGGACCGCGGCGGGAAGCTTATCTTTCATCAGCTGCCTCAACAAGACTTTTTGCTGTTTGGCATCGACCTTCAAGTGCGAGGGCAGGGTAGCCGAGAATTCGACGATGCGATGATCAAGAAACGGTGGACGTACTTCGAGCGAATGGGCCATGCTGATGCGGTCGGCCTTATACAGGATGTCATCGGGAAGGAAATACTTCTGATCCAACCATAGGTGACGCGAAAGGGGATCGGTAGCCGGCGCACGATCGCACTCCGCCAAAAGTTCATTGAGGACGTGGGGCAGCGCCCTGGTCACAAGTGCGCGTTTTCCGTCCTCAGAGAATGTGCCGTTCCAAAACACGTGCGCGCGCGCGGGTTCCATGGCGGCGCCTTCAAGGAACCGCTTCACTTTGTATTCCAGGCTGATTTTTTCGTCGGAAACCGGCCAGTGCTGGATTGCCGTATGCGCCAGCCGGAGTAAGGCTCGGGGCAGCCATCGGATCCGGCCGGCGAGTTGGTCGGCGCGATAGGTGATGTAGCCGCCAAAAAGTTCGTCCGCTCCTTCGCCGCTCAAACTGACCGTAGTCTCTGTGCGGCTCAACTTACTGAGAAACCAAACCGGAAGCGCACCCGCATCGGCGCTCGGTTCATCGGAGAAGTAGGCGAATTCTTCGATTGCGCCAGCCAGATCCACATCCGGGTTGAGGTCCAACTCGCGATGGTCGGTTCCATAACGCTCCACCACTTGACGGATGTAATTGGTCTCGTCAAAGCTTCGGCCGCGGAACGAAATCGAAAAGGTCTTGATGCGAGAGCGCGATTCAGTGGCCGCATAGTGCAGTATGGTCGAGGAGTCGATGCCCCCGCTTAGCCACATGCCGAGCGGGACATCGGAAATCAGATGTTCGCGGATGGACTGCCGCAAGAGCGAGTCGAGACGACCGCATGCTTCCGGAATGCTCCACGCGCGGGGACTCGACTCGGGCAGCTGCCAGTACGGTCCAGTAGCGATTTTGCCGTCCTGCCACTCGAGCCAGGTCCCGGGAGCGAGCTTCTCGATGCCTTCCACCAAAGTCCATGGACCAGGAACATAATTCAGGGATAAATAGCAATCGAGCCCTTTGAGGCTCAGGGTCCGCTCGATCTCGGGATGGACGAAAATCGCCTTCAGCTCGGAGCCGAAATAGAGGTCCTCGCCGCGTTGCGCAATGTACAAAGGCTTGATCCCGACTCTGTCTCGGGCTAATAGCAAACGCCGGGTAGATGCCGTCCACAGAGCGACCGCAAACATGCCGCGCAACCGAGGGAAACAGCCGACGTCCCACTCGAGGAACGCGTGCAGCAGGGTTTCCGTATCGCAGTGCGACCGGAAGCGATGGCCGAGGCTTTCGAGTTCGCCGCGAAGTTCCAGGTGATTGTAGATTTCGCCGTTGAAGACAATCACGGTATCCGCGTCATCACTGATGATGGGCTGGTCGCCAGATTGGACATCGATGATTTTCAACCGCGCCGCGCCGAGCGAGACGATCCGTGACTCGAACACTCCCTGCTGGTCGGGTCCGCGATGAATCAGCGTAGCCGCGGCCCGGCGAATTCGATCCGGATCAGGAACCCGATGGCGGTGGGTAAAGCCCACGATGCCGCACAAGTTACCGCACCTCGCAACCGCAGCCTCGAGTGCCCGAGCTGGTGGATGGTTTTTCAGCAGAATTCAAAAGGTTGGAAAGCTTCATCGCTATTCTCACTATGAGGTCGAAACGCTTCGCGCTGCACACACCGGTAAGTTTGAGCCGTGTCATTCAGCTTCGGCCCATTAGAACCAGGATTACACCAAAGGATACTAATAAGATGCCACTCCAGCGCTGCTTTGTCACTTTTTCTCGGAGGAGAATTTTGCCTCCCAATGTACCGACCACATAACTCAAGGCCGTCACGGGGACCACCAGGCTCACATTGGCGATCGAAAAAGCCCACAGCAGGGAAAAGAATGCCGTGGCCATCAGCCCAATGCCCAGCCACATCCATCGTATGCGAATACTGCGAAGGACGAAGTTCAAGAGCGCGGAGGGCCGGAAGTCTTTGGCCTCGCCGGCCTTCTTCATGGCGCGCGAAACACAAAGCTCTCCTCCCGTGCCGGCAAAGATCACCACGAGGAACAGGATGGTTGGTCGGAGCATCAAGCGTGGTCCGTAGTTCGGGGAGGCGTGCCCGAAACCATGAAAACCCCCAGGCAAATCACCACCACGCCTATCCACCGCAAGGGACTAATTGTCTCTTTGAGCATGAAATGGGCCAGCAGAGCGGCGATACCGTATGAGGCCGAAGATGCTGGTTGCACGAAACTGTAATCCGCCCAGGACAGCACCAGCATGTAAGCAATAAAGAAGGCCAGCAGAGCCGCTATGCCAAGCCAGATAGAAGTTGAGCTGAAAACTTCAAGGAAAACATGAAAGACCTCCCTCGGCGTTCGCATAGCGATCGCGCCCATAGGTTTCATGCCTTTCCCTAACAGGACATTACCCAGCGGACCGAAGACGACCATGATAAAAATGGCGACAAACGTTTTCAAGTGCAAATCCGTGAGCTTTCTCATGATTTAATTAAACTGTTTTGTGCGGCTTGGGAAAGCGCCTCATTTCGAGGGCGTGAAGGTTCAATTCTCTCCCTGCGGGAGGGATGTTCAGAGATTTTACAGGATGCCCCTGAATCCCGCATTTCCGAGAGCTTCTGCCGCCTAAGGTGGAATACAAAGTTCTCTCGGAACAACAAGCACTTTAGACAGGTCCTTGGGAGTGGATCTCCGCTCGATGCCGAATCTACCACCTCGGGGGCTTGAACGCCTCCAGAAAACGTGAGGGCCCGCAAGCCCGTTTTCCGGACTGCCGGATGGTGGCGCTAGAAACGTTCACATGTTCCTGAACTGTCCGCCCAATCTGGCCCCCGACAAAATCATGTTCCAAAATCAAAGGCTTTACGTCTCGTGCTCTAAGGCTCAAACACCCTCATCTGGCCTGGATGAACTCTCTGTGGACCCGGAGCGACTTCGTCTCTACAGCCGGAAACCTATCTTCCGAAACCACACCTCGATACATAGAAAACCAGAAGACCTGCTAGCCATTCATCCCACGTTTGAAGGCGTGGGCTTTCTAGCCGGGTTCTCTAAGATTTGCGGAAGCCGGCATCGCAGGTTGAAGCACGCGAGCAACGCGAAAGATAAACCCGGTGCTGGCCGCAGACGCAAAACACTCACTGGAGTTCCCTCGTAGATGCGTGCGTCGTTCCCAGTCGTTCGAGAGCGCCGCGGGCCGGAGCGAAATCCTTGGCGAATGCCAGGGCGGTTTCGTATTGGCTTATAGCCTGGGTTTTGAGTCCTTGTTGCTCTAGCACTTTGCCCAAAAGATAATGTGCCTTGAACACCGGAGCATCTTCCGCAGTAACGGAAGAAGAGAGGTAACGTTCGAGCAGGCGCTGGGCTTCCGTCAGGTTGCGGCCAGATTGAATCAACATTTCTGCTGCGCTCATTAACAGGTCGGGTCGGTTCACCTGCGGCGAGGTGGCATGCGCGATGGCTTGTTCCATCTCCTCAAAACGCGACCGCGCCCGATAAAACCGCGCCAATGCTAACCAGGGCCCGGCCGCTCCTCCACTGGCGCGAATCGCATTGCGGTACTCGGCTTCAGCGGCAGCGAAATCCTTATGTTTCTCCGCGATTCGCGCACTTACCAAGTGGCCCTGCGCGGGTTCGAGTTTCGACAATTCCTGTGCCTGCTCTTCGGCTTTTTGCTCACCGCCTCCCATCATCCGTGGGGCTTCGAGATAAAAATCCGCCAGGTCGGCGCGAGCGTCAACGCTCTCAGGGTTCAAGCGCACCGCCAATTCCATTTCATCGCGAACCTTGCCCGCCAGATGAGCGGCACTGAACACGCTTGCGTGCTCGGCTTGCTGGCCATAGCTTCGCCCCAGCCATAAATGGTAGTTGCTGTTGTCGGGATGCATTCTTACCGCATGCTCGCAGGCCGCGACGGCAGCCTGGGACTTCTCTTCTGCGAGGTAGGCGCGGCAGAGCAGGTTATAGGCTTCGCCGTTATCAGGTTTGGCATGGACTTCCGTGGTTAGCATGACCACGGCATCGTCAATTCTTCCTTGCTCGAGCAGTTGATGAGCGGGCTGATTACTCTCAGCGGCCAGGAATGACGAAGCGACTACCGCGAACAAGACATTCACAAGTGCAAAAAAAACCGTTTTACGATTGACTGAGATCCGCACCGATTCATTACCCTAAACAGGAATTTATTTCTCAACGTTCAAACGCAGCCCGGCGCCCGCAAACCACAACCTCCCAGAGATAAATGGACTGAGTCAAATGCGAGCGAGAGAGCGCCAGGACCTGGCTCCTGTCTTGATTTCAAGACTGATCCTCACGTATGTGATGCAACCATGAGTCGAGAAGAAGCAGAAAAATGCCGATCTCAAACTCGGGGGGGGGTCACTGTCGGGGATTGACGCGCGCCAGAATTTCGTATTCTGGATTGCCGAGGCTTTGGCGGAACCGCCAAGCAGCCACCCTGCCCGGGACGCTCTTAAGCAGAAGGTAAGCCTTCAATCTGACCTCATTCGTATCTCAAGCTCTCGACCGGGTCCAGCTTGGCCGCATTCACGGCGGGAACGGTTCCAAAAAGAATTCCCACAATCGACGATACAACGATCGCGATGATGGCCGACAAACCGGAGACCGGCATGCGGTATTGAGTAAGGAACCGGACAGAAAACGGGATTGCCAGCCCGATAAGCGCGCCCACGATCCCGCCGCCCACCGAGATCAGAACAGCCTCTGATAAAAACTGAAGACAGATTTCGCGGCTGGTGGCGCCGAGCGCCCGGCGAATTCCAACCTCGCGAGTTCGCTCGCTGACGGTTGCCAGCATGATGTTCATGATCCCAATCCCGCTGACGATTAAAACCACAGTCGAAATCGCCAATAACATCAGGGTCAGGGCGTTGGCAGTTTTGTCCGCCAGATTCACCAGTTCAGACAAGTTCTGAACGTTGTAGTTCGACTCCGGGCGATGGCGCGACTGCAGTAGCCTCTTGATTTCTGCGGTGGCCGGGACCACCTGCGAAGGCTCGGATACGGAAAAATAGATCATCTTCAGATTTCGCGTATTGTTGAAATACGTGCCCACCGAGTATGGGATCACGATGGTATAGTTGGTGACTTCCGTTTCCCCAAAGGTGTCGACGCTCTCTCTGAAAGTGCCGACAATGGTGAAGGGAAGCCCGCTTAATTTGATCACCTGCCCGACCGCCTGGTCCGGCGAGCCATAAAGCTCTTTCGCCATGGTGCGGGTCATGACAACAACTTTGTTGTGTTGCTGTTCATCCTGGGCGTCAAAAAAACGCCCGGAAACGACCACCAGGTTACGAATGGTCTTGTAGCTCGGGTACGCGCCGATGATGTGCACATCCCGTTGTTTTGTCTCTCCGAAGGGGATTCTCTCGCTGAAGGTGGTAATCGGGCTGGCCGCAACGATTCCAGGTACCTGGTCCTGGACGGCGATCATGTCGTCAATCGTCAGGAAATCAGCCGTGCTGCCGTTTATGGTTTGTCCGCCCTCGTATTCGGCCCAAATCTCATTCGAGCCGATGGACTGAATGAGCCCCAAAAGATACTGCTTGCCCGTCATCCCAATCGCGACCACCAGAACCAGTGAAGCGGTTCCAATCGCAATCCCCACTGCCGTCAGCGTGACCCGCAGCTTGTTGGTTCTGAAAGTGTCGTAGGCAAAACTAAGGACTTCGCGAAACGAGAGCCTGGCTTTCTCTAATCTCGTGGCTTGCTCTAATTTGAGGCTCGTGGCCTTCACTGTAGTAAGCTCTTCTAAGAGAGATTCTCGCAACCATCAAGAAGCTGCATAAAGACAAGACCCTGCATAAAGAGCGGCAAGCAGGAAGCCGGGTTCCTGCCGTTCATTAAGGTAGTCAGAATGCCGCCGCCCACCAGCATAACTCAGCGCCGAACCGGCTGCATGCCAGACCGGGGGGGGGGTAAACACTCCCCCAGCTTGTCCTCGCCCGAAACAGAAAGCCGGTCACATCCGTTGTGCTCACCCTGCGTCGGGTAAAGCATCGACTGCGCGGTCGGGAAACGGCCAGAACCCATCAATCGAGGACAGCGGGGAGTGCCCTGATCTGCCCCTGCCGTGTCTGATGTTTGAGCAATGTTGTCGATTTTCAACAGGCCGGGTCAGGCGTGGCATTCGCGTGCTTGTGGCTGTCCCTGCGCATGGTAGAATGCGAATGTGACCACACATTCATCTATTGCGCCGCGCCGGATACCGCAACAGAAGCGTGGTCAGCGTCGCGTAGATGGCTTTCTACGCGCGGCGGCATCGGTGATCACCGAGATTGGCTATGAGCGGGCAACCATGAGCGCAATCGCGCGACGCTCGGGTTCATCCGTGGGGTCACTTTATCAATTCTTTCCGCACAAGCTGGCGCTGGCGGAGGCGCTGCGCAACCGGTACGTCAAGGACATTGAACAATCATGGGTAACTCTCGGCAGCCAGGCGGCGGATATGAGCGCCGAGGATCTGACGAGCCGGCTTGTCGAACTGCAGATTGAGATCATAAAAAATCATCCCGTCCTGCTTAAACTCTTGGATGTTCCTCCGGCTTCACACGCACGACGCGAGCTGATACGTGCCCGAATTGCCGAGGTCCTGATTTCGCACAAGCCGCGCATGCCCAAAGCCACCGCTCTGCGCATTGCCTCCGTCGTCCAGCAAGTCAGCCGAGGGATGTTGATTTTATACGGGCAGGCCGATGCCGACGAGAGGAGCGCAATCATTGAAGAATTCAAGCACGTTTTGACCGGATATTTGGTACCCAAACTGAAGCTTTGAGGGTTCAGGTCCACCTCAAGCAAGAGGCACAAGAGGCAATAAAGGAACCAGGACTCCCGCGTCCGGCGCGGAGAGGGGGAAAGCGATTGAGCAGCACTCGCCGTGGCTTTTGGATATCGGGTAGTCTCTTTTTGGCTGTCATGGGGGTTCTTTCGTCCGTCGGATGCGGCCAGAAAGCCATGTCAGATCCAGCGGCTCACCCTCCGCAAGTGGAAGTCTCTAGCGTGGTCCAAAAAGACGTTTCCATCTATGGCGACTGGGTGGGCACGCTGGACGGCTACGTGAATGCGCAGATACAGCCGCAGGTTACGGGGTACGTCGTCAAGCAGAACTACCGTGAAGGCTCCTTCGTCCACAAAGGCGATGTGCTGTTTGACATCGATCCGCGCCCCTTTCAAGCCGTACTTGACCAAGCCAAGGCGCAGCTTGCGCAGGCGCAGGCACAGCTCGGCGCCGCGGCACTCAATGTGAAACGTGACATCCCTGAAGCCCAAGAGCAGGCAATACCCCAGAGCCAGTTAGACAATGATACCCAGACCAAGCTTGCGGCCGAAGCGTCGGTCGCGGCTGGCGAGGCCGCCGTCGAGCAAGCCCAACTGAATCTCGGTTACACCAAAGTCCGCTCGCTGATCGACGGGATCGCAGGCATTGCCCAGGTGCAAGCCGGTAACCTAGTTACCCCGGCGACGGTGCTTACCGGGGTTTCCCAGATTAATCCCATCAAAGCCTATTTCCCAATCAGTGGAGTCGAGTATCTGCAAATTGCCAATCGGGTCGGCTCCGGTACCGTGAATCTGCTTTCGAGCACAAATCCCATCCCCCTCGAGCTTATCCTGGCGAATGGCAAGACCTTCCAATACAAGGGGAAGATTCTCTTCGCCAATCGGCAGATGGACTCGCAAACCGGAACCATCCAGATTGTGGGGGCTTTCCCGAACCCTGGCAACGTTCTCCGGCCAGGCCAAACCGCTCGCGTCCGGTCAGTCACCGACTTGCGACGAGGGGCGCTACTGGTCCCGCAGCGCGCGGTGGCCGAACTTCAGGGCGGCTACCAGCTGGCAGTTGTCGAACCCGGCAACAGAATCTCGGTCCGCAGCGTTCAGGTGGGGGAGCGCGTGGGAAGTATGTGGATCATTAATGCGGGATTGAAGCCTGGCGAACGGGTTGTGGCAGAGGGAACGCAAGCGGTGCGAGATGGCATGGTGGTCACGCCGAAACCCTATTCCGCTCCCGAGGGAAACTGATTCATGGCTAAGTTCTTCATCAACCGGCCGATCGTAGCCATAGTCATTGCCATTCTGACAGTGATCGTGGGCGCGATCACTCTTTTCACGCTCCCCGTCGCGCAATTCCCCAGCATCGTCCCCCCGGAGACCAAGATTCAAGCCACCTTTGTGGGCGCCGACGCTAACACTTTGTCGCAATCCGTGGCCACCCCGATCGAAGAGTTGATGAGCGGTGTGGACAACATGAACTACATGTACTCGGTAAACGCCACCGCCAATGGCCAGACGACCATGGTGGTGGATTTCGCCGTCGGCACCGATCCCAATACCGACCTCATTTTGACGCAGATGCGCGAGACACAGGCCGCTGCGCAGTTGCCCTCGCAGGTGGCAAACTTCGGCGTCACCGTGCAGAAATCGACTTCGGCGCCGCTCATGCTCTTGGCCCTATATTCGCCCAACGGAACCTATGACGCCCAATTCCTCGCCAACTATGCCTACATAAACCTGGACGACCCCATCACGCGTGTAAAGGGCGTTGCCAACGTACAGGTCTTTGGCGCCGGGCAATATGCCATGCGGATCTGGTTGAACCCGGACAACATGTCCAGGCTGGGGATCACGGCTTCCGACGTGATCAACGCAGTCCAGTCGCAAAATACGGTAAACCCGGCAGGGCAGATCGGCGGTCAGCCGGTACCGCGCGGGCAGGAATTCACGTACTCCGTGCGGGCTCAGGGACGCTTGGTGACGCCCGAAGAGTTCAACCAGATCGTGGTTCGCGAGAATCCGGACGGCGGAGTGGTGCGGGTCAAGGACGTGGCACGGGTGGAACTGGGTGCGCAGTATTACACCTTGATGGGTCGTCTGAACGGAAAGCCGAGCGCAGTGATTGCCATTTACCAGTTACCGGGCTCGAACGCCGTCGATACTGCGGCCGGGGTCAAGAAGCTGATTACCCAGCTTAGCGGTCGATTCCCGAAAGACATGACCTATGCCGTCTCCCTGGATCAGACGCGCGCGGTAACCGAAGGGATGAAGGAAATCATGATCACCCTCCTGTTAGCGCTCGGTCTCGTCATCCTGGTGGTTTACCTTTTCCTGCAAGGCTGGCGGGCCACCCTGATCCCTCTGCTGGCGGTTCCAGTTTCGCTGATCGGAACGTTTGCCCTCTTTCCTCTGTTCGGATTCTCCATCAACACGCTTTCGATGTTTGGCTTGGTCCTTGCCATCGGTTTGGTGGTAGATGACGCCATCGTCGTGGTGGAAGCCGTCGAACGACACATCGAGGAAGGCTTGGCTCCAAAGGATGCGGCCCTGCGGGCGATGGAGGAAATCTCCGGCCCGGTGATCGGCATTGCTCTGGTCCTCGCGTCGGTCTTTGTGCCAACCATCTTCATCCCGGGGATAACCGGAAGACTGTATCAGCAATTCGCAATGACGATTGCCATCTCCGTCATTATTTCCGCGTTTAATGCGCTCAGTCTCAGCCCGGCGCTGGCTGCTTTGTTATTGCGCCCCAAGCCCGCGCCCATTGTAGGCAGGCGTCGTGGGTTTCTCTGGAGATTCTTCGACCCATTCAATCGCTACTTTGAGCGCTCCACGGACAGCTTTGTCCGCTTGTCCGGCGGCATGATCCGGAAGGGCGGTTTCGTTCTGGTGCTGCTTGCGGTCTGCGCCGTTGCCGCAGTTTTCTTTGGCAGCAGGCTTCCGTCGAGTTTCCTTCCCGACGAGGATCAGGGATACGTCTTTGTCAACATGCAGCTGCCCAATGCGGCCTCGCTCGAACGTACGAACGTCGCCGCCCGGGAGGTTGAGAAGGTACTCGCCCAGACGCCCGGCGTCCAGTACACCACAAGCGTCATCGGCTTCAGTTTGCTCAGCTACGTCCAGACCAGCTACAACGCCTTCTTCTTCGTTGTTCTAAAGCCCTGGAGCACTCGGGAACAAAGGGACGAGCAGTACCAGGCGATCAAGTACAACTTAAATCAGAAGCTAGGCAGCCTTCCCCAGGGGACCGTCTTCAGCTTTTCGCCGCCGGCGATTCCTGGAGTCGGCACCTCCGGCGGCTTTACCGTCGCCCTTGAGGACCGCGGCGGGCATGACGTTCCCTATCTTGCCGACAATGTCAATAAATTCGTCGCCGCCGCTCGCAAACGCCCGGAAATAGGTGGGATCAGTTCTTCGTTCCTGCCCGCCGTGCCGCAAGAGTTCATGGTCGTCGACCGCGACAAGGCGCTGAAGCTGGGCGTGCAAATTGCTGACCTCTACCAAACGACCCAGACTTTCATGGGCGGATACTTTGTCAACTATTTCAACCGCTTCGGGAGGCAGTGGCAGGTGTATGTGGAAGGAGAGGGACCGTTCCGTGCAGCTGCCCAGGACTTGAGCCGTTACTACGTTCGCAACAATCGCGGACAGATGGTTCCTCTGTCAGACCTGGCCAGGTTCGAGCCGCATTTGGGCCCCGAATTCATCATGCACTACAACGAATATCCGGCGGCCCAGATCAACGGCAGTGCCGCTCCCGGCTACAGCTCGGACCAGGCGACGGCGGCGCTCGAAGAAGTCTTCAAGCAGACCATGCCGACAGAAATGGGCTTGGACTACATGGGCATGTCCTACCAAGAGCAAAAAGCCCGGGAAGGAGTCCCACCTTGGGTCATCTTCGGCTTTTCGCTGCTCTTCGTCTTCCTGATCTTGGCCGCACTCTACGAGAGCTGGTCGCTGCCGTTTAGCGTGCTGCTCAGCACCCCGGTGGCCGTATTCGGCGCACTCGGGGCGCTCTGGTTACGCCGCGTTGCGCTGGGGGCCTTCCTGCCTCATTACATGGTGCAAATTGAAAACGACGTGTACGCGCAGATCGGCCTGGTAATGCTGATCGGCCTGGCTGCCAAGAATTCGATTTTGATCGTTGCCTTCGCCAAAGAAGACTACGAGCGAGGCATGCCCCTGGTCGATGCCGCGCTGACCGCGGCCAGGGTTCGACTACGCCCTCTTCTGATGACCTCGCTGGCCTTCATCCTCGGTTGTGTGCCGCTCTGGACTGCTTCGGGCGCCGGCGCCATCGCACGCCAGGTGATGGGGACCGCGGTGATCGGAGGCATGGCAGCAGAGACCTTTGTCGGCAGATTCTTTGTTCCGGCGATCTTCTGCCTGGTGGAGAAGCTTTCGGGCGCCAAACGAGTGCGTGCGCTTGCGCCATCGCCTCAGGAAGATGAGGCGCCGGTGGTGGAGAGCGCGAGATGACCCAAACGTGGGTCTGGTGCGCGCTACTCTGCTTGTTCTCGGTCGGATGTACGGTCGGCCCAAACTATCAAAGGCCGAAAGTCAAACCTCCGGCAGTGTATCGCGGCCAGCCCGCAGGTCCACCGCCGCCGCCGTCCACGGCGTCTCTCGGCAACCAAAAATGGTGGGAGGTCTTTCAGGACCGGGCATTGCAGCAATTGATTCGCACTGCTCTCGAGCAAAACTATGATGTGCGGATTGCCGCAACCCGAGTTCTTCAAGCGCAAGCCGAGCTCGGGATTACCCGCGCCAGCCAATTTCCGACCGCAACCGCCGGTGTTCAAGCCTACAGCCAGCGCAATCCGAAAATCAGCCCCGCGTTTCCCTCCTATCAGGCGAACGTGGGCGAGGCGGATTTGTCCGTGGTCTGGAACCTGGATTTCTGGGGCAAATATCGGAGGCAGACCGAAGCCGCCCGGGACAATCTGCTGGCCACCGAATGGGGCCGCCAGGCCGTCGTCACCTCTCTGGTGTCCACGATAGCCACGGACTACTTTCAGCTTCGCGAGCTGGATCTGGCACTTGAGATTTCAAAAAGCACCCTGGCTTCGCGGCAGGATTCCCTCCGCCTCACCCGCGTGCTCACCGTAAACGGCTCGGCTTCCCGGCTTGATCTGCGTCAAGCCGAAGAGCTGGTCTACACCGCGGCGCAGCAAATCCCTGATTTGGAACGTCAGATTCAGCAACAAGAAAATGCGATCAGCGATTTACTCGGAACGAGTCCCGCGCCCGTAGCCCGCGGCCTCAAGCTCACCGAGCAAGCACTCCCCGCCCTCGTACCTGTCGGGCTTCCGGCAGAGCTTCTGGATCGGCGTCCGGACATCCGCGAGGTAGAAGCTAGTTTAATGGCCGCTAACGCAGACATTGGCGTCGCCAAAGCCGCCTTTTTCCCCAACATTTCTCTTACCGGCACGGGGGGATTCGAAAGCTACGCGCTGAGCCGGCTCTTTACCAGTTCTGCCGGACTCTGGAACACTGCCGCCTCTCTTACCCAGCCGGTTTTTGCCGCCGGGGCGCTCCACTCGGGAATGAGACTCGCCCGGGCCCAAGAGGAGCAACTCTTGCTGACCTATAAGCAATCCATCATTGGCGCCTTCCAGCAGGTTTCTGACGCTCTCATCGCCTATCAAAAGAATCGCGAATTCCGCGAGCAGCAGGAGCTGCTGACCTCTGCCTCAGGAGATGCTGACCGGCTTTCGAAGGTCTTGTATCAGCACGGAGGCGCAAGTTACCTGCAGGTGCTCACCAGTGAAACCAATTACTTCGCTGCCGAACTCAACCTTGCCCAGGCTCAACTTAACGAGCGCCTTGCCCTGGTTCAACTCTATAACGCTCTCGGTGGAGGCTGGCAGCAGTGACATTTCCCCTGCCCAGCCGCGGACGATTCTTTCCCTGCTGCAACGACATCTTCGACCTGTTCAATAGGCCGCGAGTTGGGGTGCGCCTTCGAACACGGGGATCTCAACGAACGCCGGTGAAATCACCGGCACGCGCTTCTTTGCCAATTGCACGCCGGACGCGAGATGTGTTCAGTTCGCGCTGAAATAAATCTTCTAGGCATTTACCGCGGTTTCGAGTCCATGGCTTGGTCGAGTTCGAAGGACAAGCTCATCTCCAGCTTCAACCAGCCTTATGCGAACATGCGGGAGAGGCCGAATCCGAGATGAATCGTTACCAACCGGTTATGCAACGAAGTTTTCGACTGCTTGCCCTGACTCTTGTCAGCCTCCCGTTATTGGCGGCTTCCCCCGGGTTGGCCGAAGCCCCGCCGTTGGGCTGGAACAGCTGGGACGGATACGGGACCACCATCAACGAACAGCAATTCCGGGCTAACGCCAGATGGATCGCCGGGCACCTGAAGCCATACGGATGGCAATACCTGGTGATTGATATGGAGTGGTTCGTCAGAA
>Ga0123355_10011684_pt1 | contig 13555 bp, 7 predicted proteins | sample TergutEmb28metaG_3_FD_89872 | JGI IMG/M metagenome (GOLD analysis project Ga0123355, IMG submission 89872) | Embiratermes neotenicus P1 segment gut microbial communities from Petit-Saut dam, French Guiana - Emb289 P1 | ecosystem: Host-associated > Arthropoda: Insects > Digestive system > Gut ...
CACCACCACCACCACCACCACAGCTGGACTTACTAATAAGTTCACTATGTGTACAAAAACGAACAAATTAAGTCTTTCATGGTGACAGCTGAGTTAACGGGATATGGTAAATGGAAGACAAATATAATCGATATTGCGTTTATCGCTTCATGCTGAATGTGCGTGTATGTGGGTTCTTCATGCTTTTGTTCCTGTCTACTTTAGTCACAGTTACAGATGGTCACCGACAGAGTTCATTAATCGATCGTACAACGTCTTACAGTCTCGAAATGTAAAAATGTGACACAGAACTTTTATTGGCACATCCAAGCTAAAGTAAAATACGCATAATATGATAGCGAGGACTGGATTTGTGTGTCGTCAGCACAGATTCTTATAACTACAGGAATAAACTTAAGGCCTTTCATAGAAGGTAGGGAATTTTCTAAATTACTGAGAATAATGTGTTTCGAATGACTATTCTATTTTAAAATCACAGATGGTGGCTGACTTTTTTTTGGCAGTCGATGACACCAAAAGTAGTTCGGGCGGGAAGGAACATCTCTCCTTAACGAGATATTTCATGGAGAGTATTCAACTGTACAGACTATTTATACGAGTCAAACACAGTGTTTAGAGAATTTTGAAATAGTAAAGCAATATTGCTGGCATCACAGAATCCTCACTGTCAGTTTTCCGCATCACATTGTGGTGAAAAACCAGCTTTCCGGGGACGTACTGTTACATTCACCTCACACACCTGAGAGCAGTGTTGTATCTGCAGGTGTTACTAACAATTTATGCGTTTCCCCTGGACAGATACTGAGGGATGTTGCCGAGCGGAGCGATGGGTGACGTTGCTTGGGGTGATAGGTAGTACACGCGTTGTCACAAAACAAAAGAATTTATTAAAAATGACTCCTCTGATGTACCGAATAATCTAGTCGGTTACACTTCCAGATAGAGAATCAAATCCCACGGCAATCTCCATATACTAATGGTTCAATAATCACTTGAATGTACAAGAGAGTAGTCCAGGCGTGGAGACAAGTGCAGGACTGCCACTCATTCTATCAGGCCCTTCGCTGCTGCCCAGTGGTCGGCCTCTGGTCTCGAACGTATCCTCCTTCTTTCTGGCTCCTTGCCCAGTTACATTCAATCTGCTCCATATCTTACTGCACCCCTGCCGTCGTCACCTTACAGACAGCACACAAGAACTACTCAGGTTACAGAGACCTTCAGTTCCCACCGTTGTAAGCATACCAAACCAACGAACAGAAAAGCATGCACATGATCAAGTGGGGAGTACAACTGGTGGCCCGTGAGCCGCCAAGAACCCCTGGATACAACAGTACATAAGCAGCGCTGCCAACTAGATATTTGGGTCACTTTGAGAGGTCATCACTCACACCTTCGATCTGATATCTGTTGGTAAACCTCCGAACCACTGGTATTTAATGACATTTTGAGAAGTGTACTCGCCCGAGAATATTTTATTGATTTTACTCTTATATATTTCTGGGATTGCTTCCTGGAAGACCTAGTAATTGGAATAAGAAAAATAACTGAAAACAGACGGCGATTTTCATGTATTAAACTCTTCCCGCTTCATATAAAGAATAACTTTTTCAAATTAAATTAAATAGCAATTGTTTAAATGTCAGTAACAACGTTCCTAACTAAGAACACTGGGCTACATGCATAAGTTAAAGGATTTCTTGATGGGAGCTGAAATGTCATACGATGAAATATCTCCCCGATGAAGCAAGTTAACTGCTGTGCATACACTGCTCTAACTCAACTCAGAACACTTCTTTGGGTATTTTCCCTCGATTTTATCCTACTAGTTGAATATAAAGACTGAAAAGTCAAGAATACAACATGTCGTGGCATCTTCCAGCACTTTTCAATTCCATCATACCCTAACCACAGATCATATGAGTAGCTTACTTGGACTTACGCTTTACTAGAAACGCCCCACTGGTGAACAGAATACACTAATCAAGCCATTACTTCATACCGTTGGTAATATTCAGATTTTTTAGCTTAGGGCACTCTTTCACAAGCGTCGGGCAGCTCAGTGTAGTTGTTCTTTACATAAGAGAATATATAATATCAAAATATATAACACCGTAGTTATTTAATGGCATCTTATCAACCACGCATCTTATATATAATAAAATGATTAAAGAATGATTATGGACAGTGATTTTTGAGACAATGTGTGTCTCCTGCAAGATCGTAACCAGTTATTACAGTGTAGGAACCGAGTAAAAAAAACTCAAAAAACTTCCGAGCGGAAGGAGAGCCGGTCGGTAATGAAATTTGTTATTTTCTGCACACGTGTTGATCCATGTGACTCGTAAGAGAAACTCAGATGCAAATGTTAAAAATCGAGAAGCATAAGGTGGTTCAAAAATCATAATCATTAATTTTTCTGCGCTCTTTATATGTGCAAGTATATGTGAGTATGTACGTACGTAGGTAACTCAGTCACACCCCCGACGACCGCAGACGTAGATATGTTCTTCCCACACACTAACGTTCCTCTGTTTCTCAAGCCACCGGTTGGCAAGACTGACGGATTAGCGTATAATCCTAGTGCTCAGATATCCCATTCTCAAGATCCCGTTCAGAATCCATTTAATTACGTAAAATTATTTCTGTATTAAGTTCTTCAGTATTCCTCCAGTGTTCCACTAATTTAATTGATTACTACATTTTGTTACCTTAGTTAAATAACCACATGCAGCATGCGATGTAGCACCGTTCATCACCATCAATCACTCACAGTCACGATAGGAAGTAACCGATACGGGAACACTTTTTTTAACAACAGCACACTTTCGGACTTGACCTTCGCAAGTAATGAGACTTAATGTTCCACTTGTGATAACAGAAGTCAAAAAATATAACTCACAGCAACTCACAACAACTGATATTCTATCAGCGAAGAGACAAGAAATGTTTATAATGTCGACATATCAGTAAATAATAAGTTCCGAAATTATTTGTAAAGAATATGTAAAGAATCCTTAACCTTGATCCACAAGAAATGCACAATAGCTTTCTTTTCAGCCGCCTCGCAGATTCTATATAATACCTACACAGTCCAGTTGCAGCAGACAACAATTAATGCTGTACGTTCTAACAAATCACCATCGAGATCAAGTTGCCTATACATTGCATCCCACTCCTTCCCTTCCTATTTCAACTTCCGTTATCGTGGACATTGTACTGGTGGGGCTCCCTGACGCCCTTTCACCCCCCGCAGGCTTTCAGATTCAGGACATGTCAGCGACAGCACTGTACCCCTGCTGATAGGCAACCCGCTAGCACTACTGCAACACGCAACACGCATCACCTTCTCACTGTCCCTTGAAAGATAACACGCTCCAGTATGCGGACTTGAAATCTATAAATGTTTTACTTGAAAAATGAGGATAATAACTGTCATATAAAAATAAGACAGATAGATACTGTGTCTTCAGTAGTGTTACTACATACAGTAATAGTATTTTATCATAAGAATTTATGTCTCCTTCAGTGTATTAATTCCACTGGTACTTGCAAATTGATATCAGGATCCGGGAAATATACCAAAAGTCTTTGATTCATCAACCTACGGCATATCACCCATAGAGCGAAGCGTGTAATTTTAAACTAAGGAATTATATCCAGAGAATGATAACACCCATTTTCTTCAAGACGCTTTTCATTATCATCTTCCTACTCATGGCTGGGACTTCCAAGGAACATTTTCTCCTAAAGTTGAAAACCGCAGTTCTATATACAGTTCTCACTTCCCCACTTGTGCCATATGTTCAGCCTGTGTCATTTCCCGTGTTACAACACGGTGAAAAGTATAAATTTTGAATTTACGTCCATCCGTAAAGTATGACTTTCAATGCAACATTTCTTATGATATACAGATTTAGTTAAAGGCAGTTCGTATAAACCTTCCATACCAGGTGTCTTCCAAATCGGTAAAAAAGAAAAAGTAGAACTTAGCCCTGAAGTAAAGTATGACTGTCCGCGAGCCGATTTTCACGAAACTCGTGCTTGTTTGACATTTTATAAAGAATACTTATACCAAATTTCATGAAAATCCGACAAACAATTTAGTCGCTTATCCTAGGTCACAGACGAATGAACGAATGTGGTCCCCACGTAAGAATTTCCCTTTCCTACTTCATAAGAAACACCTCAAAATTTGAGCATGAGATTAACGTTATGTCTTTTCAAGCAGTGTTAAATATCGGCAAACCATTTCGCATGTCTGGCCGAAACAGTAAAATGTGTTCTAATGAATAGCAGAATAGCTGCGGTGTGGGTAAACAAAAATTCTAAGATTGCTTATTCTGAAATAACAAAGCCCTTTCGAATATAACAAACGTTAACGGAAATGATCTTGGATGAGGCTATTCTTTCAATGCATGAGCATCAGACCAACTGTAAAGTTCCGAAAAATGCATGGGTCCTATCACAGGGAGACAACGCGTATACTCGTACTTGTTCATGGTTTTGTGATAAACAAGAAATAGATTAAGATGATGGTACTGGACGTGGTTTATAAACATGAAGACGGGAAAAAAGCAGAAAAGATAAGAATGGAAGAAACGGGACGAGTAAAAGAAGATGGAGAATATTTCTAATGTATACGCTTTCATAACTTGGAAACTGAATGTACGATTTTTCGGATTTTATTGCAGTCTTTGTCTGGTGTAAGAGCATATGAAAGTTCCATGATCCAGAACCGAAATTCGGTGTGACCAAGTAAACTGCACTAAGAGAAGAGACACTGGCCCGTCAGAAATGGGTGTGGGGATGAAGTTGATGGAGGAGTGGTTGAGTGATGGTGGAAATAGGGGTTGGGGTTTGAAGTCAGCGTGTCTGACCAAAATCAAACTAACATAGGCGGGTGGTGACACATTAGAGAGCAGCAACACGGCACAAAGTTTCGCAAACAACACAATGCTGTCCATCGATATACATACATATCCTATATATAGCAGGCGGAAAGCATTGCTTAAAATTTCATGACGAGTGCAAACGCTAGGAACCTTGTCACACGTATCATTCATGACATCAGCAGCACTGCAGAACGACAGGGGGCACAGAGGGTAGAGAGGGTGACAAATCGACATGCAAGGTAACCCGAGTGGGTGTGCAATGAGCTCCCGAGAGACACAGAAATAGCCTCGCTCCAAAAGGCGACTGACTATACGTCTGTCGTCTCGGGACGGCCTAATGACTGCATGGATGTAGGGAAACGACGTTAACAGCATTCGGTCAGAGCAAGAAATGGCATTCTTGCCATCTTTGTGTTCCTGTTTTCTGTTGGACTTGACGCAAGTGAAACTATACGTTTCATGTAGCGTGCAGGTAAGTCATTGTTAATATTGACCAAGCCAAATGACGTGAAGGAAATAAGGTAAAATAAGGACAAATAATTATAACCTTTTCTACCGGACTTCACAAAAGTATTTAATTTCTTCGGAACAATAACAAGGTTGATATGAACAATTCTTATGTGTAAACAACCGAGGTTCATCGTTGTAAATATTTATGTACTCAAAATTCTTGGTCAAGTCCCGTCTAATAAGATGCTGTATAATCGACGCATTTAAAAAGGCGTCCGTAATTACGTAAGAAGCATTAATATAATTGATTAATATCAATACAAACAACAGGGACGTCCAAGACATGCTGAAATAAAAAAAAATGTTATTTTTTCTACGGGTCTGGCCAAGAGCCTCAATGGCGAAGATGTTGCCCAGTCACGTGATACTTTCAATCCCAATGTCACGAAAATAAATTTTGAAATATTGTAAATGTAACTGGGGAAACTGCCCTAGTTACATACAAACTGCCCTAGTTACATACAAAATTTTCCGAAGTCTTCACTGTCCTACTACTCACAGGGTCATTAAATAAACAATGACATGAAAAGACACGACTTTACATTAATAATTATAATTATAATTATGGCTTGTTTGATGTATATAACTGTGAATATCCTGTGCAAAATATGATAACAAATAATAATAATAATAATAATAATAATATCTCACGCAGTAAAGAAAATGGTTGTGATGGAATGGCCGTGGTTCGATTTAGAGAAGGTTACGATACTGGAGGTTTTTAAATCTCTTTATGTAAGGTGGTTGTAAGCTTCATCCATTTCTCTGAATAACGGAATGAACGAAGAGGAAAGGTGGCTGGTGCGCACGGCTGACCACCCACATCCATCCAATTCAACGTTTGAAAAATAAGTGACACTTCATATTCTTTCCCACTACACACCAACACGTAGTGGAATTTATCACAATGTAATTTTTTAACCCTTTCAAGACGAATGGCAGACTGCTTTATTTAAAGACCCAGTTCGCACCGCGCAGTAAACACTTTGTATCTCGGTTATACAAACCAGTCAGTTTATGGTGTAAGTGGCACAAGTCGCAGTTTGTTCTCAGATAAATACAAAACACATAAATGCAGTGTGGGCAGACCGCACAACTGTTGAATGTTAAACTTGTTGGTGCAACACGTAACCAGTCGGCTTTAAAAAGTTAATATTCTTATTTAGACTTGAAATTAAAATGTCAGATCTTTGCTACAAAACGAAGAACATACGTACACAAATGACAAACATTCTGAATTATTGAGAATGTCAGGGACCATACGCGACATTTCCCACAAAGGACAAAGGATGAAGACTTCTTCAGCTGTCAATCCCACACATACTGCGAAGATTTCGTTAACCATAGTGCGCTTCGTAATTTCATTTTTGTCTCTGCCCAAAGGAGGTCCAACAAAGGTGGCACAAAATCCAGTTATACTATATGAAGCAGAGAAATTTCCGTTTCTGTTCATCTGTAACCAAATAAATAACGTTACTGCCTGCGGACAATCAGTACAGGTTACTTACGTTCTGAAAGTTAGATGGATGCCATTTGCATTGTACTTCTAGCATTAAAATGCAGTTTGACAGCACTCAGAGCGCACAGTTGACGACAGTCACATTAATGCAACCTGGCAGTTGCTCGTAACCTGGAGTGTCGATATTTGTTCAAAGCTTGAGGAAGTGTGAGTGTGGCAGCCACTTTGTCCTGCTTACAGGATTGTCCATGTTCACTCAAAGTTCTTTATACTGAATTGTGAAACTGTTAGTTCCCATACAATTCGGACATGAGGCAAGTTTTTAATCGTACATTTCAAATAGAACCACTTCAGCTTATTACCGAACGGAGAGAAATAATTGAATTTATCTGACTTTCCTTGTAAGTCCTCCGTGAGCTAACAAACACTGCTTTTTATCTCCACAAATAAGTTTTACTAACTAAAAATTCACCACCGTGACCTGTCTAATAACATTTCCCGACATTCAGTTTGTTAACTTATTTAATGTAAAATAGAAACTGTTGAAAATCCATTAATCGCGGCTAAAATTTAAACCGGACGCGATAATGGGGGTGGGGTCTAGATATAATTGTGATTGCTAGTATAAGCATCGGCCATGCCCATCCATTCCACCAATTAAAATCTCTGGGTACATGGAAACCCTATCTTTCAGGATCCATTAGCTTATTCAGTGCAGTAAAGGGAAGGAAGGGGTAGACACAGAGAGACAGTAGCCTGCAGCGAGCGAGCGAGGTGTTCCCTGGAGAGCGGTACAGTCCGTGCACACCGCCGCCTCTCATCCGTGACCACGCAAAACTATTGTTTTTAAAACAGTGTATCAAAAACACATAATGAGTGTTGGTATTTTTTAATACTAAAAATACCTAACTCCGCAGGAAGAAAATTGAACGTGTGCTTCAAGTTCCAGAAGCAATACACATTCCAAGACACCTTTTCTCATTTCAAGTGAACTCCCAGGAATAAACTTCTTTATTACAATCCAAACTCCGATGTTTTCTCCAAGATTACAAGGCTTAAACTACGTAAGTAAAAAAAATGTAATCAGTGGATATTTATAAAACGGTATAAGAGGTTTAAGAATGTGGCGTACACAATATATTGCAAAAAAACTGTGCATATTTTTTACATGTATCCTGCTTTCATTTGATGATTATATTATCTCACAGTTATGGTACAGTAGGACATAATTCTCAGCTGGAATTCATGTCACCAGCCCACATTCCAACAGAGAGACATACAAACTTACGCATAAAATAGCCCGGAAGTAGTTGTGAGGCGAAACGGAACTGACCGCTACTTTACACATCAAAGTAATGATCACTCACAGTTGGGATTCCATACAAGAGAGAGACAAAAAGAGAAAGCAACGCCCAAAGGCAAAAACTTTTTATCCTATTCTCGTATAGCAAATCTTGTAGTATATTTTGATTTCCATATTCAAGAGGACCATGGAATCAATTTAAACTTTTCAGTAAATAAGTCGTAATTGAAAAGATGTGGGTCACATACATAGCTTAGGTGTCCAAATCATTCTGGAAATAGATGAAATTTGTGTACCTTGGCGAAACGTAGCTGATATGCAGAAGTTCCGTTCTCTTCAAGACTGGAGAAATGTTAAAGGATAAAGATGTAAGTTCATAAACACATTTTCTAAAAACCAATCAAACAACCCTTCTGAAAACATATTTAACTTACAGCGTAATTCTAACATACATATTGGAATCTCGCTTACGATGCATTTCTGCTTTGAACTGTACATCAGCTTACAAAAATGGACAGTGATAAGCAAATAACTTACAATTCTCTGAAGAGTCTGAGAAAATATAATTCTCATATAAGAAGTTGCATAAAAAATTAGGCTGTAACTTCACTCGAAGGCAGCATAAATAACGGCAAATCCGCTACAAACGTGGAAGTTACGTAATTATGAAAATTTCATCGTATCGAATTGAATACTTTAAAACAGAAACGTTAATTTACTGAACACCATAATTTCCGTACTAAACATTCTTCGGTGTGGTACATCCTGAAGGAAGGATTTTACTTTATTTATTTATTTATTTATTTAGTTGTCCAAGTACAACAGGAGAGTAGTAAAGCTGAAGCGTTTCATCTAATTCTGTAAAACAGGTTCCATTCTTTCCATAGAGAAACTTCCTCTCATTTCAGGACAGCGACTGAAAATGGAATACGTATAATTCAGTTTTATTGTCCGGATGCTCGGCAATATTGCCAATTCTTGAGTCTCACCGTCACTGCAACCTTATGCTTATAGTCTTAACAATTTACCACGAATTTGATACAGTGTTTTTGTTACACAAAACACCAAACATTCTATTGAATATAGCGGTTTCTCTATGTCCCCATATTCAAAAGGCAAATAAATTTTACCTTGATATCTCGTATCTAAACCACCGAAAGCTATGGACATTAACTGGTATGTTTCAGTAACTCAATCCTTACCCGCATCGTTAAATGTTCGGTCATTTATATTTATTTATTTATCTGTCTAAAGGAAGAACCTACTTCAGTTACATATGGCTTTATGTGACTTGATTAATAGAGCCTGTAGCATATTTTATAGGGAAATTATTTTATATGATACCACGCTTCACTCTATAAGCGGAATATTAGGCTTGACGGTAGGAACACCCATTCAATCGCTGCTGTTTCAGCTTTCTGTGAATCGGGGTCCACGCGTTTTAGTTTTATGCTTTGCCGTTTATATTAGAGTTTGTGTTCAACATCTTTAAAGAAGTTGTTGGAAATGGTTTTCATCAATCTGCAGACATGTGTCAACAAAAAAATGTTCTTTGCATGCCGCACTACTACTACAACAACAGAAAATATTGTATTCTGAATAATTTCATTCAGATGGTCTTCAGCGCCAGGACTATAAAGTAAACATTACACTTTAACATGTCTGTAAGTAAAAAAACACGTTATATCTTGCAAACCAAAAGACAACAACCCCTATTCATTGTTGTCACCAAAACACTGCTTGAATAACGTACAAAATAGATTGCGGTGTGACCTGTTACAGTATCTTGCTGGAGAAATGACAGATTATGGAAAATGGTGACAGAAAGTGCGTAAAATATTGTTGTAATTTTACGGCGTCGGAATGAAAAAAGCAATAAACCTAGCTGCACCCATAGTACTCGTCCTTGCACACACACACACACAATAAACTCAACATCACGTACTGGCTCTTTTTGAGTTAAGGTGGGAAACCTGATATCTGAAAATATATGTGTCCAATGAGGTGAAACAAAGCTTTATAGCTAAAGAAAGGAAGTAGAATATATTTGTACGGCAAGCATCCCATAAAGATACCAGTTCATAAAATTCCGTCTTGCTTTACGATCTGTACCACAAGCACAGTTGTTTCTTATGGATACAAATGCAGCAGTTTTGTTGCATTTCGTACTGACGGTACAGACACTGCCGTTTTCTGTGCAAATCGAACCAATGATTTTTTTTAGATGTCTCCAATGTAGCAACAATTTCGTTAAGTACTTCCTCAGGTACTACAAGTCTTCTGCGTGTTCTTTTCTGCACAGAATGCAGTCTGTTGGTCAGGTCAGGCTCTTTTCTCCTAACTGGAAATTGCTCTTCTGTTTGCAAAATGCTCATCAGGAAACGTTCTTCCGAATTCACGACAGCAGTTTTGGAAGAAACTGTATTTAGTTTATTTATCGTACAAAACAATTGATGCTGCCGTAGAACTAACATATTACAAAGCGGAGACACACAGAGCCCTCGCAATGTGTCCGATTAGCAGCGTGAGAACTACCCGGCTTGGTGTATAATATTAGCCCCCCCAGTAGGAAGTGGTTAGCAATTGTGGGTGTTAAAAACAATGTCACTTGATGTTAAACATTGTTCCACACAACATAACGAATCAACGCATGTCATTTAAGGATAAGTGTGTGATAAATTGCAAGCCAGTTAGTAAACATCAGTGTAGTAGTAGTAGTCGTTTATTTTGGTATGGCAGGTGTTTAGAAACCAAGCAGAATAGGATAGGCACAGCTGTCCTAAAAATATTCAAGGACCGCAAATGTAAATAAATATTACGAAAAATACTCCAAAATAATGGATTTCTTATAATCTGGTTGAATGCTCCCTGTTTAGCTTCATCAATCTTCTTCTTAGCTGTGGTTTCTGCGAAGGTTGGTATTATATTCAAATGCATAAACGTGTAAAACTTTATGTACTGTGACGAATTCTTCTCTCATATCAAACAATATATATCTCTGAGGAATTTTCCTCTTATCCAGATTATCGATACACTGGTATTCGAGCAAAATTTATCACTGTAATATGAAAAGTGTGAGGGTAATCCAGGTCGTTCATGTATGTTCTTTCCAACTGATGAAACGCATTAATATCAAAATATAACCAATTCAAATAACACTGTCTGAAATGCATTTAACTCTTAATAAAATATGACCAAAAGGGGTTATGAAATGTAGCAAGACATTATGGTTTTTTTAAATCCAGTTTATTATTTTCTCCAGATTTTCAGATCGTGAATATTACCTTCCGATTAGCAGATACTAATATTTCGAAATACCATTCACAACAAACCACCGAAAAATATTTAGGATTGTTATGTTTCTGGGTTTCATCAATCGTCTCTTACTCAAAAACACACCAACATTTGGGAAACTGAATTTATTCCTGTCCTCAGGTGAAGATATACACCAACATCTATCTAACTCTTCTCAATCAATGGAAAACTTAATTTTGTTATCTATAGTGATAGACGCGTCTAGGGTTAGGTTTTATCAGCAAGAGGTTATAGAAATATATAAATAAATTATGGCAACGTCCCACAAGGATCTAGAAACAGGACAGAAGGAAAAGTCAAAATTATTACCTCAAAACCAATCCAACAAACCAACCCCCAAGCTTTGATCAGGTAGAATTCTGAAAATATAAAACTCAAACCGCCTACCAAATCCTTCCGACCTGCCACATGATATGTGTACAGTCCTTGCTGAGTACGATCATTCATGTGGGCAACATTGTCAAATCGAAATGTCTGATTGGATCTCTCATACAATCCACATGTGCCGAATTCTCTTATTTCCTACACCCGTTTTAATTCCAATTTCCAAATTTCTGGGTTCCTTTCACTCTAAAATGTGACCTAACTATATATGCTCGTACAGTTTAGATTACTCTTGAAAACATATTAAGTCTGTGCTTATGTTCTCGGAAACACTGCTTGCAGTCAGCCTGTTCCGACATGTCGCCGAAATAGCAGACTCATTTCGGGTCTAGTGTTCATAAGTGAGACAAAATGTATAGGTCTCCTTTCGACGATTTGCTAATGCTGTCAGAGTTTCAGACCGCAATTGGTAGGATAATGTAATAATTTCGACAAATACGCTTTGAATGCATCTTTCCACTTTCATGCATTAAACACATGAGTATTTAACTTGCATAAAACCTAAATAAATAACAGACTTCGGTAAATTTTCTGTCCTCGAAAATGTTATTTGTTTATTTATTTAAATTGCCAGCATTGTCATTAACATCAAAGGGTAGATCATTATCATTGATGAGTTTAAAAAAGAAATACAAGGAAAATCTTGTGTGTGCCCTATTTTAAGATACTATTTCATCATCTACATGGAGGTATTAAAAAAAATCATGAAAGTCCAAGAAATAAGACAGCCGGCGTTCCGGCCGAGTTTCGACGTACAATCACAGTCCCCACCGTTCGAACTAATTTACTCCATTGCTCCAAGTACCACTTTTGGTTTTGAACATACAATTACGTAACTATGGGAGCCGGGCAAAATTTCTGGGATTTTCGATTATGTCATTATAATAACACCGAAAACCGCAAGGCTTACGAAAAAGAAAATTGTTATGAAACCTTCGTGTTATTAACCGCTACAAATTTATTGAAAAGATGTTCGCTTTGTTATATATTTAGCAATTTTCTCTCGACATATGCTCACAAACTCTCTAGGTATTCATAGAAAGTAGTCCTTAAAACTGTCCAATGTGAATTAAATTGACATAATTCTACAAAGTTTTTCACGGACCTCCATTATCAAAGACCGTGACGTACGTCCCTAAATTAATGCTTTATACATTTTATTCAAAGTTTAAGTACATTTATTAGTTAACTATGACAAGCTTCAACATATGGAATGTAAGAAGCGGGCGTATGCTCTGTGCAGTTGGATCACTATTTCTGTGGGCAGGTTTTGTTTCCGTTTCTTTACAATTATAAAAATGCAAAATATCGCCATATGGTTTGAGGCAACAGAAAATAGCGACTAGCTGCCTGACCCCTGGCACAGCCAAATTTCATCCATCTTATATACGTGTAAACATCCACTTTCTCCCTCGAAGACAATGCAGACCTTTTCCACTAAGACATCAGTCAATCAAGACAGTTTAGAAAAATGATCGGTATTCATTGTGAGAATCATATGAGACATACAAATAGCTTCCATGGGCAAAAAACAAGGATTTTCAACAGTACAGCAGATGGTACATATGCATATATATATACATATACATATACATATACATATACATATACATATACATATACATATACATATACATATACATATACATATACATATACATATACATATACATATACATATACATATACATA
>Ga0123355_10011685_pt1 | contig 13555 bp, 5 predicted proteins | sample TergutEmb28metaG_3_FD_89872 | JGI IMG/M metagenome (GOLD analysis project Ga0123355, IMG submission 89872) | Embiratermes neotenicus P1 segment gut microbial communities from Petit-Saut dam, French Guiana - Emb289 P1 | ecosystem: Host-associated > Arthropoda: Insects > Digestive system > Gut ...
GAGAGTTGTCACGCTGTGGTGAAGATGGCTGCGAAACTTATAAATTGCACCAAAGAGGAACAGCGTTCGGTCATACGCTTTTTGTGGGCAGAAGGTGTGCCGGGAGCACAAATTCATCTCCGTGTGTGTGCTCAGTATGGGGATAAAGTTCTCTCTCGTAGAATCGTCTGAGTGGATTGAAATGTTCGAAAATGGCCGCGCGAATGTGACGGATGTAGAGCGCTCCGGACATCCAGCTACAGCCACGACCACGAGGAATGAAGAAAGAACCCTGGAACTGATTCGTGAAAACAGAAGAATAACAGTTGCAGAGGTTCCAGGAAGGCTGAATGTGAGTGTTGGTTCTGCCTATTCGCTGATTCATGTCAGTCTTAATTTCAGTAAAGTGTGTGCCAGGTGGGTGCCTAAGGAACTGACAGAGGAGCGTAAGCTCAAGCGCTTAGACGTTTGTTCCCATCACTTGGCCCGTTATCGTGAAGAAGGTGACACCCAGCTTACAGTCCGGATTTAGCACCATCTGATTTCCACCTTTTCGGACCGTTCAACGCGGAAGAAGATTTTCATGTAATGGTGATGTGAAAGCAGCGGTGCATCAGTGGCTACGCACTCAACCAAATAATTTGTTGCTTATGGCATTAAAACGTTGGTAGGACGCTGGGAAAAATGTATCGCAAAGCAGGGTGACTATATAGAAAAGTGACGTAATTTTTTCTGAAGTTCTTAATAAATAGAGTTAAAAAAAATAAGTGCACAAACTTTTTGAAGAGCCCTCGTATATATATATATATATATATATATATGACGTAAATAGTGTTTTGCCAACAGCTGAGCCGATCACTCTTTTAGATTTCATTCATTTATTCATTGTTACAAAGCCTTGATTTTTCAGTCTTTCGAAGCATTTTATGTTGACTCAAATCTGTGAGTGTATACTTTCACATTTGTTTATTGACTATCAGATCTAGTGTGGGAGATAAAAGCGAGACGAGAATGAAGAATCCTCTAGGATTTTACCCGCGCAGTTCATGCTTTGTGCGTGCACAGAGAGGGTGGAAAAGACTGTTGGCGTGGGTGGGTGGATGAGAGGGGATGTAGTACGTTTTAAGTGCTCCTTTGTGATGTCTAGTAGAGTCGTCCAACAGGCAAAGCCATAGTACTAATAAAAGTCTCTCCTACATCGTTTCCAGCATCGCCTTCTCTTTCCCAGCAAGCAACTTGAATTAATCTATGTACTCTGCATATAGAATCCTCTCCACCAAAAGAATAAGTTCAGAACTGCAACATTTCTCAGAAACGTGAATATAGAGACCAAAAATTGTATTGTTTCTAACATCGACTGAACTAAAAGCGATTATACCAGCGTCTTTATACACATTGTCGTCGAGTTAACCATACCACACTTCACAGGGTTCCTAGCTGTCTCTGTTTGCTTGTGCAAAGGGCAAAACAAATCAAAACAAAGAATACATAAATATATCTTAGGATATGCAATACTTGCGGTTAATACCAAATTATTATTATTATCATTATTATCATTATAATATTTCACAAAGGTGTTTCAGTTTTAATAAGTTCCACATCCGTGCATTAATGGATAAATCAATCTACACAATAAGACCCACAAATGCACGAATATTAAATACGTTTATCACACATTATTCATTACCAACTATTTTGAACAGCTATCAAAAACCGTTACATGCATTTATCTCAGTAATTAGCCAACTTTATGCACAAAATTTTTGTTTTACAATACTTTTATTTCATGCTTCTGCATGTTTCGAGCACATGTGCTCGAAACATGCAGAAGCATGAATTAAACGTATTGTAAAACAAAAATTTTGTGCATCAAGTTGGCTAATTACTGAGATAAATATACTGAGATGCACGGTCAGCAAAACGTCAAAATTTGTTACATGCATGTCTCATATTTTGAGACATGCCTTTACCAGTGAATGGTTAACTTATGCATTGTAGCAGTTTTGTTTGTGACGCCGTGTAATCTTGTTTATTGCCCTGATGATGACCGCGACAACGATTGAAAGATGTCGCTAATGAATAACATGTGATAAACACATTTTACGTAAGTGCACTTGTTGATCTTGTCGTGTAGATGGAGTTTAATGTGTTTAAACATATCGTTGTTGGTAAATGTTTAGTGGTAAATCCTGTATAGCATCAACTGTGTATACTGGTTGTACTAATACATTCTACTCAATTATGTTTTGCATGTCTGTTGCTCGAAAATGTGTGATATCAAATATCTTATGTCTCCCTGAATTTCAGGTTTTGTAATTTATAAGGAAACAGTAGAAATAAACATTCAAACCCTGTGATGTAGCTTAGATGATATCGTTCCCTGATTGTCAACAAGCACACAAAAACAGCTGAATCTTGAAATATAATTCAAGTCAACGTATTTCTCTAATGGGTTAAATTTTGTCTGTTATCGTTCATCGTAGCATCTCCCTCTCATTAAAAACTACATGACCTGTAGTGTCAAAACATTGTCTTGGTAAAACATAAGACTGCTCCAACAAGTTTCTGAAGAATGTGGATGAAGTAAAGTAACGCCTCTTATATCTGAGAAATTTTATTTATTGCCCATTTTTAGACTAACCTGGAACCCTGTAAACCAATGAACTTAAGTTTCTCATGGTCTGAAGTACGAAATGCAATTCAGTGTAAAAGTCGTCCTGTCACACAAGGAAAAAAACTCATATTTCAGGCTTCCACAGGGGAATTTATTTTTAACCTCACAGCTGTGCACATGTATAACAGTGCACTCTAAAGCAAATCTTAAAACCAGTCTGAATTCAAGTTGCAAAGATAAATGTAAAACTCAGCCAATAAAACTGAGGTTCAGGTGACCGTGCATCGTGATAAATTCTTGTAATAAAACTCTACATGTTTCGGAGAGTTCCTCTGTCCATCATCAGGAGTTTTTCACTGTACACACAACAAAGGTGTATGTCATACAGGTTTCCTGGCAGCTTGCGAGAAGGATTAGGATGGAACTGCAGTTCCGCCCTGATCCTGCTTGCAAGCTGTCAGCAAACCTGCATGACATATAACTTTGCTGTGTGTACAGTGAAAAATTCCTGATGCTAGACAGAGGATCTGACAGAAACATGCAGAGTTTTATTTAAAAAAAATAATTTGAGAAATTAGTGCGTCTAGTTGGTTTTATTATAAGGATTCAGCCTATAAAGTCAATGAACATATTAAATTAACGAGTAAATAAAATAGTACATTTCAGACTATTACGGTACAGATTTCCTTGTCCGTCATCGCATCCATACCGGCTTTAGGGCCTAAGCAGGCATGAAGCTTGTCACTCCCTTTCACTCATTGCCGAGTTTAAGAATAGGTGAAAACATTCCCTTGTTCTTGTATGCATCGCTATGATGTGGTGGCTAATTATCTCTAGCGTTCAGTGGTTGCTGTACTAAGCGCCTGGTTAGATACAAGAAACTGAAACAGTCAAACCATCTTTTCTTATGATTTTAGACAATAGGATCTTATTTTCATTTATAGCAGTATTTCTCATTGTGTTCTCCGCGGATTCCTAATGATTGTTTAAATTTCTGCGTTTAACTTTACTTATTTTTTAAGTTAACGAAACAATATTTTGTTAAAAATAATCGGGGACATGCGATGGCGCAGTTGTTTGAGGCACAGCGCTATAACTTCCGGAAGATCGCGGGTACGATTCACGATGGTGTCATTAGAAATTTTCATCTACAAAATCCTTCAGGTCGCATTATGACCGTGGGGCGTACTCCCCTTGTAAGAGAAATGAGTACCAGGAATTTTTCCTGTGGGTGAAGGCGGCCGCTGGGTAAGGCTGACAAACTTACCACCTTCGTGTGCCGATTCTCTTGAAGTCTGGGAACCTCAATCTTGCGGAACCTTCAATGTCTATCCAGGTTTGTACACGGATTGCTTTGGTTTACTTTGTTTTAAGAATAATCGTGGAACTTCTTTCATTGGCGGTATGGTTATTTCATTTGACCATTAGGATATCTAGTTAAGAAACAACCTGTACCTTCAAAGCGGGCGACACTTAGTTTAAGTAAGTTCAAATCGTGCAATGCATTGTTACATATGCTACTGGTATGTATTCGAAACTATCTAAAATTAGTTTTGGGATATAAACGTCCAGTTTTTGATTATCTATCATCAGACGCTCGATATTTATGTGAACGAATATGTGACTATCCGTGAGTACTTTCCGAAACCAAAAGGTATTCGCAAGAAAAGACGTTTGGTAGCGCAGACTGCTTTACTTAAAGAACCAGTTTTTATAGCGCAGTAAACATTTTTCATCTTGGTTATAAAAACCAATCAGTTTATGTTGTGTGGGGCACAAGTCGCTGTTTGATCTCAGATAAATACAAAACGCATCGATACAGAGTGGGCAGAGCGTACGATTGTTGAATGTTAAACTTGTTGGTGTATCACGTAACCAGCAGGCTTTAAAAATTAAGTATTCATAGGTTATCTTTATAATGGAAACACGCTGTGTTCCTTGTGAGGTACGAACTGAATACGCTTGTGTATGATGTAGAATAATTTTAATCTTTATACTGCTAGACAGGAACAATTTTATCTCCATGTTTGGGTTTCGTTGTGTAAGAAACCTTCTGTACAACTGCAACATCCAAAGTAAACTGTATGAAGTTGTGTTATGGTGAAAGATTCAAACCAGCTGTTCCGACCCGGTGAACAAGCATTGTACTTCCTTACGCTTCAGCAGTGATTACAGCACGTAGTAAGGATGTCGGAACTAGTCAGTAGTATTCTGAGTGTCGAAATTGTCAAAGTAGACTACAAACTTATTCGCAGGCAGACTGCATAGAACGGTCAGAGTAGGGTCCATTTATTTTATTAGCAGAGTACAACGAATAAGATGCGACGTTTCTCAATTTATTTATTTCTGTAAGATGCTCTACATGTTTCAGACGGTTTTTTCCGTCCATCATCAGCAGCTCGAAACCGCACATACAGCGTCAGGTATTTGTCAGACCGATACTGCTATCTGCTGCTAGCTTGGCTGGGATGGAACCATGCCAGCCAGGCTAGTAGCAGGTAGCAGTAATGGTCTGACAAATACCTGACGCTGTATGTGCAGTTTAGAGCTCCTGATGATGGACGGCAAAAACCTTCTGAAACATGTAGAGCATCTTACAGAAATAAATAAATTGAGAAACGTCGCATCTTGTTGGTTGTACTCTGAGAATATATTAGCGATGTACGGACCTATGAACGGTAAATTCATTTACTTTGATTTAAGAAACAGAAACAGAAAGTGAAATTCGAAATCTGCACGACGTAGTTCTAAATATATCTTCAAAACTGACAGTTTGCTCCTTCAGGGGTCAGCGCCTTACATTTTGCTGGTATTGAGTCGTACATGCATAATGCTTAACTGATTACAGGCTTCAGGTTTTTCTTTCATAGCTCGATAGTCGTCTGGTCAATAAAGTCTCCTTTTCCGAGTCTACACTGGATCCTATCCTGAGCCAATTCCATCCAGTCCACAAATTTGTGTGTGTGTTTTTTTTTTTTTTTTTCAGGGACCACCTTTAATGTCTTTTGTGCAGTAGTTCCTTCTTCCTATCAGGGATTTTAACTACAGTTCTGTACCCATTTCTTATTTCACTTGTATTTCTGTTCCCTCTTTGCCATTTCGCCCTTCTTTTTTTAACGACATAAACAATATTGGGAGGCAGAATAATGTGTAATGGTATAATATGCACGTCAGTTATTACTGGACCTCGAAATTAAATCATATACAATGGTTCGTTGTGTTGAAGGTTTTCGAATTGGTCAGTATTAATGTTACGCTCTTCTGAGATTTGACACCGTGTGCTGTGGTGCATAGGTACCAAAGTTGCTGAGGTACAGCCTCCTACTAATCTCTACCCTAAAGATTTAGGTAGTGTTTTTTTTTGCGACAGTTTGTACTTCTCTACCAAATCGCATGCTGTCACAAAACATGTTTCTATGTCGTGTAAAATATTTTAGTAGGGAAGGGTGTGTTGGAAAAGACAGGCCATTGTAGCAGTAACGATCTGAACTTTACACCAATCAAACTGTGTCTGCACAACTTGTCATCCCATGAGAGATATTTTTCAATTTCTTCCATCTTCCTAAGTTGAACTGGAGGGTAATATATTGAAATAGGCTGAATTGCAGCGTGATTTCAGGCTTCCGTCACGATGTAAACGTGCTGTTCGTTCATCTGGGTTTTACGCGGCCTTGTTTGGTAGTTATAGAGCATATTATGCGTTACAAATCCATATGAAATCAAGGAACATATCCAGGAATATCAAAACACTCCTCTATAAAACATTAATTAGACCGGTATTTACATATGTTGCAGAAATATGGGTGCTATCTAAGCAAGATGAACGTCATCTTAGTATTTTTGAGCGTAAAATCCTCCGGAGAATTTATGGCCCAGTGCTTGATGGGGGAAGATGGCGAATTAGAACTAACCAAGAACTCTATCAATTGTGTAGTGAGAATGGCATTTTGAAATTCTGCAAATTGAGCAGATTGAGTTGGGCAGGACATGTCATACGCCACGATGACGATGATTTATCCAGGAGAGTCCTCCTCAGTGAGCCAGGAGGAAAGAGCTCCAGAGGGAGACTCAGGTTGCGCTGGGAAGATGGAGTGAAGGAAGATGCAGCAAAACCAGGGTGTAAAAACTGTACAGTAGTCGCCCTAAACCGGGAAGGATGGAGGAAACTCTTGAAGGAGGCCGAGGCACACCCCGGGCAGCAGTGTCGTTGGGGTGAATGGTATGTTTGGTAGTTAGATACGGATGTTTCGGGACGGCCTATCGGTCCCATTATCAAGGGTCTCCTTGAAGATAGGTCCGATAAGCTGTCCCGAAAGTCGGTAACTCACTAACAAACCATGTCGAATAACAACCGAGAAGAACGAAGTCCTCGGCCTGTGTTCTTATAATGAAGTCACAATAGTTCTTGATGTCCTTCCAGTTGATTAAGCTTCATAATGTACTCGTGTGTCATTGAAGGAATTTCGTCAAATAATCTAATAATTCGTTAATTTTAAAAATAACCCTGTGGGTGACTTTGTCTTCAGTGCTTTCTACGGAAGACAGAAATACAATTTTGCAGTCGGCTAACTAACACATTGCAAGAATCTCAATATGTAACAAGCATCTCCTCAGTAACGTTTCTGTTCTTTGCCGAATTAAATGCCAATCAACCGAACTCGTGGGATTACAGGCAGAAGTATCCAAAGAAGGAAATGTGCCACAGATTTCAATGATTTGAGCTGCTAGCGTACCGAATACCAGAAACTAGTAAACCTATCGATTCAATAAACGTCGTTTCATTAAGAAAGGATAAGAAAGGACAGACGTCGTTGCCAAAACATCCAGTCCCTTTTCTCACAACAGGATTTGTATGTCTGGAAACAAATTTTCTAGAACGGAAATAGTTTGATCTTTACGAATGTGTCGTTTATTTTCATTAGACTGAGTGTTTCCTTATTTTATAGTCAGGGCTTTATGTTAGAGTTTATATGAAAACATGCCAGACTCGATAGAGCCTATTTATTGTTTGGAGAGTGATACTTGTTTACCTTGTTAAGAAACCTCCCAGCTGGTTTTAATCTACAAGTGTATTTACGATTGGATAATAACAATGGAATGGATAGATTGGTGTCGCCCGCGACGAGTACACGAAATGTCCACCGCTAACATAAATTTTGAATTAAAATAATTACTGTTATTTATCGACCTTCCTTTTATTGTCTCGTAATTTAGAATTTGTTGAGGGCATAATATGACTTTTTTCACTTAAACTGTTCACTTAGTCACATATTTTGCCACCCCCTTCATTCTGTTGCCTGGGGCGGCCGTAACATTTCCCATTCCCAGCTTTGCCACTGAATAAAAACCCACAACTTGACCCAATCTCGCGCCAGATAAATTCAATCGTCACCTTAGTCTTGTACGATATATATTTAAGATCTGCATTAGTGTTATCTTCGCAGTAACGCCTCGCATTCACTCCTGGGGTTCTTACTGAGTATCCATCATTTGTCAGTCTTAATTATTTAAATTCTGGTCAGTGTAGTATATTTTATTGCCCGTGTGTGCGTAAGGCTCTCTACGTACCGCATTGTCCATTTCAGCTTGTCTTTTCGTTTTGCAGAGACAAAAACGAAAAGTATAACACAGTCATGCGGCCGTCCCCTAAAGATAATTGATTGTTGATATCACGTCATGATTAATGCATGCACGGGCGAAGTGGCGCCCACGAAATCCACGCCGTTTCCAATAAACGTAAACATGAGTAAATTGTTCTTTCAGACTAATTTTTTGAGACCTACATTTTGCTGTCACAGCGTATGACGCAATGTCAGTAGTAGGTGGCTACCAAAGTTATGAACGGAATCTGCTGCCCCGACCTGCAGAACAGAACACAGCAGACAGTAGTTTCTTACAGAACAGTGGCAACCACATAACTGACGGTGCGGTGTAATGATCTAAAAGAAGACAGTCTATAAAATCCCCAGCTCTTTGCTCTGTAGTTCCTTCTATAATCTAAAACAAAGAAGGAGAAATAGAATCCCAGTGTTGCGTGTTTGTTTGTATATAGGCGCCTATGTTATGACCTGTTATTTTCATAAAATGACGAACTCGTAAACAAGTTTCTGTCATCACACGACGGCATCATGTCAGTGGTGTGTAAAGGGGAGTGAGGGAGTTCTACCACTCCCTACCAAACAAGCGCCATACCCTCCAATCTGACACGACTACAAACCTGGCTGAAATTATTACCGCTATTCATTGTAATTCAGATGTTATTTGTTAAGTGTGTTGGTATCACCACTAATGAATGCGTGTTTTAGAACACACTGAAACTGCAGGAAGAAATTACGATTTTGATTGGCTGTCCTGTATTAGTCTGTAGGGTGGAATCTTTCGGTCAGTAGTCTTCGCTTTTGCTATCTGTGCGGTTGGCATCAGTATTTGGGATCCAGTCAATGACACCACCTGTAATAGGTGAACCGACTCAAGACATGAGGGCGATATGTTGTTATAGTATTGTGATAAACTAATTTGGTCTGACAATTCGAAATTCGTCTGCCAGCCACCAAATTCGCCCCCCCCCCCCCGCAACCCTTCTTACACAAAACAAAAAAATTGAACGTGCATTAAAACATCTAAAAAAAAATTTTGTTCACAAAATCGAAAATCCCGCGCCACCCACCAAAAAACCCCCCCCCCCCCCCCCCGAAATGCTAATTACGAGAAACAGAAAAATTGGAAGGGCATTAGAACATTCAAAATTAAATTTTTAGTTCATGATGCACGATTTATACGCTACATACATATTCAGTGTGTAAATCAAGCAACTCTGGTTTGCTACTCTGATGTTCACAAAATTACGCTTCTTTAGTTGATGCTAATTGTGTTTCGTTCATTCGTCGAAATTTATGAAATCACAGTTTTAATGTTGGGGCAATTAATTACCACCGTTGCCATGCTGTCGCTAATATCGTTACTACAAACTCAGTCCACTTCAATATTCAATATGACTGCGCTTTTCGTTTGCATGTGTTGAAGAATTCTCTCTCTGTATATTGAGGTCATAAATACAGAGTTAAACATATATAAAAAAAGTAATGAAGTGCGACAAACGACGACATTTTTTATATTAAAAGTATAGAAAGGAATAGGAAAATGGAGAAAGCTACACACATTGAGGAGCGTCAGGTTTTTCAGATATCGTAAGGTATGTTTGAGTGAGCAAATCAGAGACTGCCAGATGGTCGAAAGAGTAATACGCACTGAATAGATGAGATATACAAACTTTACAACTTATTTCCTGAGAAAACTAAAGAGCTTGACCTAAGCATAGAAAGTAACAAGAGAGGAGTTTTTTTTTACGTTTTGCTGACCGTGCATCTCAGTATAATCGTAGTAATTAACCAAATTAATGCACAAATTATTGTTTTATAATAAGTTTATTATATGCCTCTACATGTTTCGAACACTATGTGCTCATCACCAGGAAGTCAAAATTGTATTATACAGCATGTGATATCATCACACCTGTAGGTGGCTGTCCCGTGCACAGTCCTCTCTCAACCTCTGCAAGGGACGGCCACCTACAGGTGTGATGATACCAGATGCTGTGTAATACACTTTTGACCTCCTGGTGATGAGCACATAGTCCTCGAAACATGTACAGGCATATAATAAACTTATTATAAAACAAGAATTTGTGCATAAGTTGGTTAATTACTGAGAAGACAGGAAATGTTCGTATCAATTAACATTGAGGCGCGTAGAAAACCAATAAGTATTACACATTCCGAAAGTGTTAATTTGTAGCCTTAGGTGCTCTGTGTGAAATTCGCATGCGCCATATTGTCATCTATGGTATCTCGGGCTCTACTATTCCACTTCCCACTTTATTTCATACATGGCACGATTTAAAAAAAAAGAAAGTTACTGAACCTAAAATGTTTGTTGTGATTTTGTGTGCAACAGTTCTCATTTTGTGTGCAACAGTTCTAATTTTGTGTGCAACAGTTCTCATTTTGTGTGCAGCAGTTCTCATTTTGTATGCAACAGTTCTCATTTTGTGTGCAACAGTTCTAATTTTGTGTGCAACAGTTCTAATTTTTTGTGCAAAAGTTCTCATTTTGTGCGTAACAGTTCTCATTTTGTGTGCAACAGTTCTCATTTTGTGTACAACAGCTCCCATTTTTGTGCAACAGTTCTCAATTTGTGTGCAACAGTTCTCATTTTGTGTGCAGCAGTTCTCATTTTGTGTGCAACAGTTCTCATTTTGTGTGCAGCAGTTCTCATTTTGTGTGCAACAGTTCTCATTTTGTGTGTAACAGTTCTCGTTTTGTGTGCAGCAGTTCTCATTTTGTGTGCAAAAGTTATCATTTTGTGTGCAACAGTTCTCATTTTGTGTGCAACAGTTCTCATTTTGTGTGGAAAGGTTCTCATTTTGTGTGCAGCAGTTCTCATTTTGTGTGCAGCAGTTCTCATTTTGTGTGCAGCAGTTCCCATTTTGTGTGCAACAGTTCTCATTTTGTGTGCAGCAGTTCTCATTTTGTGTGCAACAGTTCTCATTTTGTGTGCAGCAGTTCTCATTTCGTGTGCAACAGTTCTCATTTTGTGCGCAACAGTTCTCATTTTGTGCGTAACAGTTCTCACTTTGTGTGCAACAGTTCTCATTTTGTGTGCAACAGCTCCCATTTTTGTGCAACAGTTCTCAATTTGTGTGCAACAGTTCTCATTTTGTGTGCAGCAGTTTTCATTTTGTGTGCAGCAGTTCTCATTTTGTGTGCAGCAGTTCTCATTTTGTGTGCAACAGTTCTCATTTTGTGTGTAACAGTTCTCATTTTGTGTGCAGCAGTTCTCATTTTGTGTGCAAAAGTTCTCATTTTGTGTGCAACATTTCTCATTTTGTGTGCAACAGTTCTCATTTTTGTGCAACAGTTCTAATTTTGTGTGGAAAGGTTCTCATTTTGTGTGCAATAGTTCTCATTTTGTGTGCAGCAGTTCTCATTTTGTGTGCAGCAGTTCCCATTTTGTGTGCAACAGTTCTCATTTTGTGTGCAACAGTTCTCATTTTGTGTGCAACAGTTCTCATTTTGTGCAACAGTTATCATTTTGTGCGGAAAGGTTCTCATTTTGTGTGCAGTAGTTCTCATTTTGTGTGCAGCAGTTCCCATTTTAAGAAGAATCGCGCGAGATATAATCAAAATGTATGATGGTCTTCGTGTAAAGTACCCGTTATTTTTGTCCGATTATAATTTAACTTGTAATCTCTCAACAAATTATCAAAAGTATTCACACGTCATTTTTAACGAAAATCCGTCCACTGGGAGCTGAGGTGTTCCATGCGGACGGAGAGACGGACAGACATGACGAAGCTAATAGACGCTTTTCGCAATTCTTCGAATGCGCCTAAAGAAGGAAAACTTGTCTATGTGTACGCCATAAGTAAGATTATACCTCCACTCATTTTTTCTGTGCTGTGGATGGAGGTGAGCGGTCGACTTCATGCCCCGGTGTCTACGTAAGTTCCCAGGGACACATTGAGTAGGAGAATATTTGGGCTACAGAGCCTTTGTGGACGTTTTGGAGAACAATATAATATCTTTTCCCTGACGGGATTTGGCCCCGGATTGCCTACCCCATAGCCAATTCACGCTATCCATTAGTCGTAGACGGGATGAAAATGTTAGGCGACTGATAAGTAGAATGTGAGGCAGTAGAATTTAATCTAAGAAATGCAGATAAAATGTATTTGAGGGACCATGTGAACAACGGTATGAACTTCAGATTTTCAAAGCCTGTAGACATTTTTTTTAACAGATGAGGTACTTTTGCCTTGTCAATAAAGATTCTGTTTCATGGGGACAGTTACTTAAATTTTTCATTTTGAGTAATATTACGTACCTTCGTGTTTAATGCCAAATGAGAGTTTCAGATTTTATGTTATAAGTAAACAGATTTAGACGTGCCTTTACTATTTATACACGTAAATAAATATTTGAATTATACGAGATATTAGTAAAGTGGGACCCCCGGGCCATTTGTGGTCAGTGAGCCGCATGTACGTCGTCTGCGGATCGCGCACATTGATTACGTAAAAATGGTTGAGTTGACACATGCAGGGGCAAATTAAAAGTAAAACACACAATATATAGAATAGTGCATTTGTTTGTGCTGATAGAGTTTGTAAAACTTTAAAGGTTCGTGTTTACAATATATACCACCCAGATTAACATTAACAAGACAGGCAGTGTACGTTAATGTTACATTGAGGTGCGTTCGCATAACCATCTTTGCCGCGGAAAAGCGATACGTATTACACATCCTGATTGTGTCTATAGCCTCTGTTATCCAGCAACTAGAACGCACGCGCCGTATTGTCGCCTGTGGCCTGTCAGACTCTACCGTATTTTTCCAAGTTATCTTATAAACGACATGATTTCCAGGGGGAAAAAATTATTAAACATTAAATTTGGGTTTTGTTTATCTCTACAAATTTTTTCTAAAAACATTCTTATTCTGAGAATAATTCAGCGATGTAATTTCAAGAGTGTACACAGGTCTTCATGTGAAGTACCGTTATTCCTGTTCTACAGTTCAGAGGAACTTTAGTTTTCTCGACACGTATTGGAAAAATATGAAACTGCATGGAAATCTTTTCAGTAGGAGGCCGAGTTGTTCCATGCGGACGGACGGACAGACAGACAGACAGACAGACGTGACGAAGCTAATAGTCGCTTTTCGCAATTTTGTTAACCTATGTAATAACTCTGGGGACCGCGGTAGCACAGTGGTTAAGGTGCTGTGCTACAAATCGGAAGGTCGCTGGTTCGATCCCAAATGGTGTCAGTGGATTTTTCGTTGACATAAATACTTCCGATCGCACTATGGCCCTGGGATCGATTCAGCCTCTAACAGAAATGAGTACCAGGGGTATTTCCTGGGGGTATAGGCGGCCGGTGCGTAAGGCTGACAACCTACCAC
>Ga0123355_10011686_pt1 | contig 13554 bp, 7 predicted proteins | sample TergutEmb28metaG_3_FD_89872 | JGI IMG/M metagenome (GOLD analysis project Ga0123355, IMG submission 89872) | Embiratermes neotenicus P1 segment gut microbial communities from Petit-Saut dam, French Guiana - Emb289 P1 | ecosystem: Host-associated > Arthropoda: Insects > Digestive system > Gut ...
GATCGATCATTAGTCACGAATTATAGACCGGTTAGTTTAACTTCGGTAGTTTGCAAGCAAATGGAACACGTTATAGCTTCATATCTAAGGCAAGTGCGGGATAAGAATGATTGGCTCTACGAGGGTCAACATGGATTCAGACAGGGATATTCGTGTGAAAGTCAAGTAATCACGGTATGCCAGGACATTGCGGACTCTATGGATAACGGAGACAAGATTGACGCTATTATAGTTGACTTTTCAAAAGCTTTTGATTTAGTTCTTCGTGATCGGTTGCTAACTAAAATTGTAAACTCGGGCGTGGATTCTAGGGTAGTGGTATGGATAAGGGAATTCCTTTTAGGTCGCACACAGAGAGTCAGGGTGGGAGGGCAGCTATCTGCAGAAGTTAGAGTAACGCCAGATGTACCGCAAGGAAGCGTATTAGCCCTCTTCTGTTCCTAGCATACGTAAATGATATTTGGAGGAATATGGAATCAACTTTATGCTGATGACTGTGTAATTTACAGAAAAATTATAAATAATGCAGACATGGAACATTGCAGAAAGATCTGGAAAGGCTGGGGGAGTGGGCGTTTGAAAATGCGATGAAAATAAATCCAAGTAAAAGTAAGGCAGTTCGCCGCGTGCTGGGATCCGTACAGGGAGGTTCAAATAAGTGCGTTGGACAGAGTGCAAAAGAAAGCGGCCAAATTTGCACATTATACGAACAGTCGGGAAACTTTGGTGTCGCGTAGAAAGTTATCACGCGTATATGCCCTCTTCAAAGCGTACTTTGGGGAACCCGCGTGGAAGCCTATTGGTGACAGATTACAAAAGCCACACAATCTGAGCAGGGTAGATCATGAAAGGAAAATTAGGAGTAGGAGACAAAGGACGGATATAGGGAAATATTCTTTTGTAAATTTTGCAACCCAACACTGGAACCAGTTACCGGCAGAAGTGTTAGGAATTCTCCCCTGCAAAACCAATCACTTTTAAAAAGAGGGTAAGGAAAGTGATGATTGAGTTGAATTAAAAGGAAATAAAGTGTGCTGGAAATCATCTAAAAGTGGAGAGAAGTGGCGTATAGTGAAGTGAAAAGTCTAAAATTAAGGGAAAATTTATTCAACATGGGGTGTAGCAAAGTGCAATAAAGTGAAGTGAAGTAAACGAAGCAAAGTGAAGTGGAATGGGGTGAAATGAAGCGCAGTATAGGGAAGGGGGGGAGGTACAAGTCTTCATGGAAAAAGTTTATAGGAGTAGTAAGTGATGAGAAGTGAAAGACTGTGGTGAAAGCGCGAGTGAATTAATGATTGTAAAAAAAAAATACTGTACACAGGACTCTCTTGATTGGGTGTTTTTACTTTTTGTACATGTTGTATTATAATTTGTCTCGGGTGGGTTGTTCCTAGTTTTAAGTTGTCTTTGGGTAATTGTTTTTGGTTGACCGTTTGTATTGTAGTTGACTTGTGTGTGTTGTTATCTTACGTGTTTTTGTTGTACTATGTGTGTATTTTTTTTTTACTTTAAATGCCGGATTTCTAGCTACAGGTCAGAACTCGGAAGGTCCTGCGACCGACTATCTCGACAAAGGTTTTTCTTGGTTTCCCTGTGCCCAAAAGCAAATGCTCAGATGGTTCCCAAGATTCCAAGTTGCCACTTCATGCTTCTCATATAGCCCTCCCGACTTAAATATAGTAGTAAACAATTTCATATTTTGTATACATGTAAACTAACCACTGCCACCGGGCGAACCCCCAATTGCAATTAATAATAATAATAATAATAATAATAATAATAATAATAATAATAATAATTATTATTATTATTATTATTATTGTTATTATTATAAGACACCACAGCAGCCAATATTTGCAGAGACACACTTTCTAAAACAACCACACACGTCACGACTAAGCATTCCCTAAGAAATAAGCGCGCTAATGTAAAAACTTCTATCCTTACAGATCAATAGATCCCATGAAATAACTCAGCACATTAGTCGCAAGCTCCTGAGGATGGATGTAATGGCATCCGAAACATGTTGAGCATTAAATAAAGAAATAATAAAGCAAGTGACATAAATTTGGTCTCTTTTTACTCAATTATCAAAATGATGCACTTTCCAATAAACATATAATAATTATTTCAAATTTTCTTTAAATTTTTCTTGTATAAAATCACAAAAGATATTTTGCTCAAGTCTTCAGATAAAAAAATATGTAACCCCAAATTATTTAAATTTTAAATGTTAAAAGGAATACTTTAATGTATAGTTCCATTCAAAATGTGTCAATAAGCTTAAAGGTAGGCCTGAGAGTTTCTTCCACATCGACGGTAAGCAAATAACACTACCCACTTAAAAATAGCCCTGATGTTTGCAGTTCTTAAATGTTAGGATTTTCGGTAAAGAAATATAGGAAAAAATTTGGGAAGAAGACTATGTAGGAAAAATGGAGCAATTTCTCCTGCACTTGACTAGATTAATTTAAAGTGTCTATGAAAAAACATTCAGGCAGGAATGACATGTTCGTTACTGTAAATCGAACTTGGCTACTTCAGAATTCAAATCTATAACGTAACTGTTAATCTTTCGACTCCAACTGTATATTATTTTCACGAAAATGCAAAATTTCGTACAAACAACACATAGTTTTGATGTACAGCTTAGAGTTCGGCTACAGTAAATTCAAACATTTTTGCTTTTGTGTGGTACTTATGAGACTTCTGAATTCTTATCTTTGTCCGTTTAATGAGTTTTCTTAGAGGGATTGCAGAAACAATAATAAACTATGCACTAAACCCGCTGAAAGTAATATAATCCAACTACTGGTTCTACACACTCGTCATCTGTGCCTATTGTTAGAGATAAAAGCAACAAACCAGGTGATGTAGTGAAGACATAATGTAAACAAGGCAGCAAGCTGATAAATTTGCTAGAAAATACTAAGTTATAAGAAATATTTAAGAAATAATTGCTCGTCACAGGCTGACTAAACTCCATAATGTGCAGTGCACAAAGTTCACCAGCCTTACTAATATAATACAGTATTTTAAGTGGCTTCATTTATATACCGGAGATAATTTGAAATTTACATTATTCTCCAATATATTCGTCTTCCTGTAATTGCCTGCTATTTATTATTTATATATCACATCAGTGTTTTCTTAGCCTTAAAATTAAGTCTTGAAGATATATGTTTTTTTCTTTTTAGGCACATACTGCGAATAGATTATTGTGCCATACAGCAGTATTTAAAGACCCTTACATAACCTCGAATTAAAAACATAAACACTGCAACAAAAGTCCCGGTTCCTGTGATTCTTTCTTTAGGTTTGAAACGGCGTTGATTTCTCAAACAATACGATTTTTAAAAAGATTGTTATTTTATTATGTAATCCACACTTATTTTCTTATTTCACCTACTAAATTTCCTGAAATTCTCCTTAGTTACGCTAATTATTTTCATATCTCTGAGGCATATTTTTATATCTCGTGTTTCACTCCCCACTTCACCAAGTGCAGGCATTCCTGCACGTTTTTTGGTCTTCGTACAATATTGGGAACAGAGGGTTTTTGTAACCGGAGTATATTTGTGTGCTCTCTGTAAGAAGACGACGGCAGGGGGTGCGGTAAGATATGTAGCGGATTTAGTGTAACTATGTAAGGAGACTGAGAGACGGTGGGGCACTTTAGACACCAGCCAGGCCGACCATTCCGCAGCAGGGAAGGGCCTCATAGAAATTAGCGGTACTCCTGTACTCGTCTCCACAACCGGACTACTCCCTTGTACATTCAAGTGATTATTAAACCATTAGTATATGGAGATTGCCGTGGTATTTAACTCTTTAACGACAACCACGCATCCTCCAAACGTCAACCATCCATCTTCAGGGCAGCACGTCACCGCTCGGCTGTCTGTCCGTAAGGTCTCTGTCGCTGGGGTGAACATGGACCAAGATCCCCTGTTCAGGGACACTACAAAGTTATCGTGCAATATAATGTAAAATCACTGCACACATACGGCACAAACACCTATTCCTGATGTCAAATTTAGAAGAAAAATTCGCGTTCAGTAATAATGTACGCCAGGCCTCTTTGTTGTTCCATTAAATCCCAGACGCCTTAACGTCGTATCAACTAATATATTTACTTGTTAGTACGTTAGGTTTGGATTTGTGTGTTGTTTTGATAGAGCAACAAATTGCATTAATTTTATTCCTGACACAACTGTTTAAATTTGATATTTTGAATGTCGTTAATATATAAAAAGAAAATTAAGTAAATACTTAATTCGGTAGTTAAAGCCAAAGATATTGTATCATAAGATATTCAGAACATCTGTTAGAACTGTATTGCTTTCTGTTGTTGTTTCACGCCAGAGATCGACAGACAATTTTACTGCAAATAGTACAAAATTTAAGAAATGAGGCATTTTTTAAGCTTTTCTTTGAATTCCAGGTTTCCCAGTTTTTGTACCAAAACATCTGTATAGACTGAAAGAAACTAAAATGTCGGAAATCTAATTTAACATTAGGATACAGATTATAGTATAGAAAAACTCATAAAGCATTCCCACAAATTTGGCGTTATTTTGCGGCTGGAGACTGTGATGAAAAGCTTAAAACATGAAGAAATACCCGAGAATATAGGTGTGTGATCCTTTTCACCTCTGATTTTCAGCTATAGAATTTCGTTGTTAAAAAATTTCATCCACAAAATATTATGTATTTTTTTTTCCATTGTCTCCAATAAATAACTGTAATATTTTAATTGTGGCCTGATTTCTTCCTTTACAATGTTCGAAACAATATACAATTCCATCACACAGCGTTGTGTAAGCTACTGAAATTATGAAATACCAATCTTTGTAAACATAAAAAAAGATAAAAATAATTTTATTAGAAAATACCAACACAAATCACGTGACCCAACTGTTAAAATCAAAGACCGGTACGTGAGATTTGTTTACATTTGACTATCTACTCGCAAGTTTAACCCTTTGACGCCTAACGACGACTAAAGTGTTCGCACCGCACAGCTAACCTCTAAAAGTTGCATTTTATATATTTATTCATCAAATTTAGGTACTGAATATTTTAAACATGGTATATACTCTCCGTTTTCTCCTCTTCAAAATGCAGTTTGTTTCATAATTCTAACTTATTTGGTTCCTGTGTGATTCACATTTTATATATAGGATGTGCCAAATTTAAAAAATTATTCCGGCGCCAATAGGTTAATGTATAGGAATTATGTTTTAAAAGACCAAATTTAAGACCGGTTGACATTTGTGCTGAAGCATGTGTTTGCCACCATCCTGACGTAACAGAAGTGGCAAAGTTAATACCTGATCTAATCCCACACCATCCTCTCCCCAACTACAATTCTGTTTTAAGCATCTAGGGCGCAAACTGTATTCTAAATTTCTTTCTTTATTTAATGACATCCAATTAGGTATGTAGGTCAGTATGTAAACATAAAAAAGTCGCAATTACATTACAAATATTTTATTGACAAATTCGGAAGTTTAAGGTTATCCTGCATCATTTATCTTCTTTGTCTGAAATTTGCAATTTGACGAAAAATGCACTGAAGGCAAGCCCCAACCCCGTGACAGCACGGACATTCGTCTCTTAGTACCGCGTTCTCAAAATTGTTATAAATTACTTTTTTACTTCATCATCTTTCTTTGTCCTTCCTTCTGTCCTTCCTTCTTTCCTTCCTTCTGTCCTTCCTTCTGTCCTTCCTTCTGTCCTTCCTTCTGTCCTTCCTTCTACCCCATGAACAAATTGGCTCTCACCGGGCGGATTTCCATGAAATCTGATATTATCAAAGACTACATTGACATATTTATGTAACTTTAACAAGATATTAATACGAGCTCCCTGACGATTAAACAAGAGTGTTGAAACATGAAGAAACAACATAATAATTCACAATTAATTTTGTATTTTTGGTTCATTGTACAAAAAAGCTGTAATCCCATATTCAGAGTATGTAATATGTATGTACTTTTCAATGAAAAAATATTCCCTCTAACGTTCTTCAATATGTCGTTGAATTTATATTGTGTGTCTTGTTTATTCTATTTTATGTGCAGGTTACGACTTCTGTCATGTGCCGATCGTTATTTCATAAGAGCGTGTGTCTAAAAGTGCTTCTAAATCTGTGTGTCCAATTGTGTGTTTCAAATTGTGTGTCTCCGGTTGTTTGTGTTTGTGTTTGTGTCTAATTGTGTCTAATATGTAACGCAGAAACACAACAATGAAGCGACGTATTCTTAAAGTTGGCTGCAGAGTGACAGGATAAAACTAATAACTTTATTTCATTTTTAAACATTTTTAATTTTATTTCATAACTCACTTAACAAAAATAGTTTATTCTATAAATTAATTAAATAATTTTTTCTTTTCTTCAAATATTAATAATGTGTTCTTTTTATGAACCATAAAGTTTAGTGACATGAAGTTCCCAAATTGATTTCTAATGATTAAATACACCTTATTTAAATCATCTCTGGATATTAGAAAATTTAAAAACTAATGAGCAGGTTTCATTATGTGGTGTATGGTTATATATATATATATATATATATATATATATATATATATATATATGTGTGTGTGTGTGTGTGTGTGTGTGTTTGACAGTTCTTCATATTCCTGAAGTGAAGTATTACAGAATACAAATTTGTGTGTGTGGCTTCCCATATGTGCCGATAGGTGGCCGTTCCTTTCTGTTCAACAAGTTGTGTGGAGTTATTCTGTGCTCTGGACAAGTTAAGCCGACATGTATTCTAGTTTGTGAGATTTCAGGTACTTACTGAAGAGAATGTTATTTAATTACAGGCTTGTGGGATGTGACGTAGCTCGCGTTTGTAGGTGGGGCAGACCAGCGTTCGGAATGGTGACGCTGTTTTTAATTTCAAAGTTATAGGAAATGTTTGTTTTTTTAATTTCGGAAATAGAACGTCGGAAATGAATTAAAAATACAAACTCTACTTTCCGCTGTCAAATACATTTTTATTCAGTGCAAAACAGGAAAGGAAGTCACATTTCTTTTGGTGTGGAACTTGTCAGGAAATATTTCAAACTCTCTGTACATATTTGAAGTGAATATCAAACCCACCACAAGTGTGTTTTTAGTAAGGATATATTTTATTTTTTAGTAAAACCAAGAAGATCAAACGAATTAGTTTTACGTTAAAGCATTATATAATATACGTTTTGTAATAAATATATAATATATTAACTACTTAAAATGTAATTATAATTTAAATCATATTCTCTCCTCTTATTTTAAAGTTTTAAGAGGATGAAAAAGACATAATTTATGTGGAAATATGGTGCTTTATCAGACAGATTGAATATAAAGTCCTTAAAAGTGAAATTGTGTTCAAAATTATATTAATTTAATTCACTCATATCTCTGCCACCAAAACATAAGGATCGAAAAGCTGTTACAAAAAATAGTGTTCACCGGCGTATTCGTAACATTGTAATTGCGACCTGCACAAAAGCTACAATAACATAATCTTCACACGATCCTTCCACGCTCTCTAAGAAATATACCTTAAATGAAGCACGACTTGTTTCTTACAAATCAAACCACTCACATTTAAGTTAGGGGAAATTGTGCTGTCCATTTCCCACACTACAGTAAGGTGCATTTCAATTACACGACATGGTTTTCACTGAGTGCCTATATCTCTGTGATGTAAGTGAGAACATCAGCAACACAAAGAACCCAAACAACAATCTGCTATCCGAACATCAGTAAAGATCAAATTAGAAATAAGGAAATTCTGTGGAAGCTTCCGGAGAAAAAACGTGCTAACGAACAAGCTTAAAGAAATGATAATTCAATTAGGAAAACGCTTCAATTCGGGCAGCCGTGGATCACACTGGCCTGTTTTAAACAATACTGACAAGCGATTTTCTTATTTGCTTTTATATTCGAATTGTCTAATTTAAAAAATGAATAAATTCGATGGTGATAAAATCGAAACAAGCCAAATTTACTCGCTAATCACTGATTAGTTTACTATCACCAAAGTGAACACGAACATTGTAAATAATACAGCTAGTATATAACTTGTAAAAAAATGAAATTCTTCAGTTCATCTCTGAGATAAAGAATGATTTGGAAACGGATTGACCAGGTTCCCGTTTCTACGTTTTATAGGCATTACAAGTTCACTCGAAAGAACCTGGCAAGTGAACTCGCTGGCGAGTTGTGGGTAACGTAGTCCTGTGTAAGTACTGCCGTAACTCAAAATTACGTTTCGTTCCACCCACTATCAGCTTCACTTCCTTTTGTTTAATAGGCTGGAACAAAAACTCGAAGAAAAAGCAGAGGGAACTTAGACACCAGCCCATTAAAAGGAGATAGAAGGCAGGTTGCATGTGATAAAGGTTGAAGCTGTAATATCCATCAAGCGGGTTAACGATAGCTATCTCCCGGGAATCAATTTTAGTCTTGTGCATGTCCAATGATATCCAGAAGTTGTAAAATCCTGCTTCAACCAGTCGACCAATAATTTCAGAAACGCGCCTCATCAGTGGGTCTCCATTTAACATTACCATACTTAGGAAGTTGTTATAAACTATCCCGTCTTCTAACCTGCACAACAAGGGTTCAGAATCTTCGCCCAAAATTGAAGCATTAGCATAATAAAATTCAGCATCCAGGTCAGCTAACAAAATTGAAATATTCTTATTGTACATTGCCCAGTCGAAACAATCGTCATATGATGGGCAATTCGCAAGATTTCTTTGTATTTTTGACATTTCCGTTTCGTCACCATCTTCGAAAATGAAATTGTAATCTGGGGGGTAGAAAAGTTTAATACCTGAGGCGAACAGCTCATCCATGTTTTGAATTGGTGTTTTGTAGCCGGAGTCAATAAGAAATGTTGTGAGAAACGCCTGGAACACTGTACTGAAGGCCACAGAGAAACACACCCAGGCGAAGAACAGCGAACGTAGTGAAGGTGAGCGTGGCATCGTTGACACTGCCACCCCTAGAATGACAGCCCAGACGTTAGTCAACGAACTTGGCAGTGTCTTGTACCCTTGCCACTCCGACGTGCAGCTGTATCGCCCAACAAGTGTAATCGAAATGCCCGCAATCACAATCGATATTATCAGAACTAACCACAGTTCCACAGAGAGTATTCTAAAGATGCTGCTCCATCTTGGATATTTTACAGAACACGGTACATACCAGCGGAAACTCATTATGTAGTAGGAATTTGTAGAGTCCAAAAATGGTTCTGCCAAAATGTATGTCCCCAATAAACCTAAGGCAATAAAAGTATCCCTTGCAATCATAGCCCTAATTAAATTATCTGTCAAACCTTCCTCAATTTCAAAACCTTCTGGCGTAGGAACATGAACAAACGTCATATTCATCTGTTTCAAAACTATCATCAGTAAATCCGTCTCCAAGCCTTGTACGAACCTGACAACACTCCCATTTGAATTCGTGTAGTTTTCATAATACGTAGTTAATAACCATTCACTGTCTCTTACAACTGCTTTCATAGGACATCCGTTGAAGCTGTTACTGATCTTTCGTGGAAACAAGTCAGTGTTGTTGGTGAAGTGTCCTTGTGCAGAAATAACCCAACTGTCCAGTAGGGTGATATCATTCACCTCAGCACAACTGTCTGAACTCTGATATGGAAACCAAGTGTACACCCCCAGTTTCATTCCTGTGTCAACGTCATTAAAGTTTATCTGCCTGCCATACTCTTTGTCTATTATATAATGCTCTGGGCTTAAAATAATGCAGTTATATATTCTAACTTTTGATAAGTAATCAAATATGTCCGTTTGTTGCGACATTGAGAATTCATTTGCTCCAGCCACAACAAACCGAGTTTCAGATTTCCAGAGTCTTGTGATTTTAGTTCCTTCTAATGCGTGCGCATTAATTTCTGCCTGCAAACTCTTGATATTCCCATCTGGTATTAATATTATGTAACTGCCATCTCTATCTATAAAATCTGATCCTTCGGCTATGGTTATTTTACCATCAACAGTAACAATGACAGGCCAGATGGCTGTTCGTTGAATCTCTGCAATCAGTTCCTGCTGAACATCTCGGTAGTTAGATGGCGATGATATCACCAGAGTTCGCGCTGGTGAGAAATATCTGTAGCTGATATATGGCAGACAGCGCACCAAGTGGATTTCCTGTAAATTAAGGGACGTAGATGGCAGTAATGCTCCTTTCGTAATTATGCTGAAGAGCAATATCACCAACAGGATGCACAGCATTATTTCATTCTGCAATAAACACAAAACACTTTCCTTTGCTCAGTACCGCAAATTCCAGTAGTCATTGAATGAATATTTATACCTAACCCCGAATCTGTTTTGTGGTGGTGGTTTGGGTTTAAGGCTACAGGTTTTCTCCCTACTTGTAACAGTGTTTGGTTAATTTTATTTGTACCTCCTCACAGTGTCTCCGTCACATTTCAAAATTAAGAAACTTAAAACCCACAAATCTTCATGCAAATGAATTAATGTGGAATGAGGCGTTGTTTTCAATAATACTAAGCTAGTTGTGAATTTCCTTCTTTTCCTTTAAGTCTATTACTTTTAAACAAAATTGGAAACTCATAATATTTCAGACTCGATTTCCGATTGTAGGAAATAACTATTTGGAATTTCTGTTACATTATGCGAAAATGATAAATAAAATGCCTTTGCTCCCAAACCCACCACAGTAAATGATTAATGAAATTTCGTATAGGTGAAAGTGAAGGTTTCTTCCATTTGGTGAACTCCCATGGTCAGAAGTGCATTCTGTAACCTTGTGTGGAATTTAGGAAGAAATCGTCCTTGATGAAGCTGAGGAAACTGAGTCGGAGCCCCTAAAGATTACATTGATCTGAATTTGACTGAGGGACTTAGAGTGTCTGAAGCTGGCATCAGGCTGTCTACAAACACTGACTGTAACGAGGAGCAAACAGCAGCAGCTAGAAAAAGTATTGTGAGATGCTTGATTTCCTGCTCTCGAGAATATTCTGAAAGGAAAGGAAACAATTTTAGTGAGTGATCCTTCCACGGCATATTTAGAAACACAAGCAAATTATCTCATATGAAGGAAACGACCCTCTCCATGATGCTTTGTCCAGTATTTGATCCTCGCTTTTGTATTAAATAAATATTCTCCGAACACCATATTATTAATTTCAATTCAGTCCAACTCAACCAGTCAAACTCAAAACCGCCATGATCTACTGGTTATTTTCAGGTTTATGTTCTCCAGTTTCTGCAAGGGCTTATTTTATGAATTTCAGAAAATATTTCAAACTTGTTTTGCTGGTCATGTGTGTTCAAAATCTCGAGGAAATTTTCGGCATCGCATGTAGGCAATATCCCTCTCACATAATGAGGTGGGTGCGTCGCAAACGATATGAAATGAGGAAAAATGAGAGAGGAGGAAATTCGGGGCATTCTGGATTTCTTGCGTTTTCGTAAACTAGCAAACTTCCAAAGTTGTTTTTTGCTGAAATCTGATTTCATGTCTGTAGTTAATTGAAGTCTCATTTTTGTTTCCACAGAAAATCAAACAAGGTATCGTTTGTTGATTTGAATTATGTCACCAGTCCTGTAGAACAACAACAATTTTTCCTATTGTTTCTTTTCTTTAAATAGGCAAAATATTATATAATTTTGAGTTACCAATTCTTTCTGACGGCCCTTTGCATACAATAACAATATACACGAAATATGTATATTAGTTTGTGTGTGTTATTTTGTATTTCAACGTAATTTTATTGTCGGTAGACAGATCTTTCAAATGGACTCTTTTCCTCAAGTTTCACCACAAAATTCTATATGCTCCTCACTTTTCCTTCGTACAAGATATATTACTTATACAACACTTTGGATTTTATTTGACAACTCGAAGATTATTGTGTACAAAGACTTTTTGAAGCATCTCATCGTCAAACTCCACCCCTCCTCGGTTACCTCATTCACCTGAAAGCGAAGCACAATAATTTTTCCGGAATTATTCTATATTGTTTGTTTATTTAACTTACCGTAGAAATTTTTAGAGAAAAATTTCTTTCGCAGGATAATTGTGAGTTATTGTAGACAAAGTAGAAATGTTGATACAGACATTTACATTTGACAACATTAAACGATTCATGAAATATAGCAGATTATTTTGACAATTTCTTGCACCAATGCAGTGAATACAGGTAAAGCAGAACTAACTCTGTGAGTTTTAACTTACATCCTGAGCAACGTAGGCAGCAGTTCACGTCCGCTTTCCAAGACCTCCTACAAAAGACAGCGGTGTGTTTGACGTACTTGTGACGTAAATATTGAAAAGCTCGCTGTGTCACAACCGTGTCTCAGATTTTTAGTTTATCTTCAAATTGAATTTATTTTAGTTTAATTTTTTTCCCGTGTTACTCTCAATAAGATCTTCTGTAGTATGTGTTGTTACGTACAGCGTATTAGTACTTTCTTACAGACGTTTCGAACTACCTACCTGTCCCAATGTCATAGGTCAATAAACTGAGGTATTAGAAACTTCAAAATTGGTCAGTAGCACTCGAAATTAAGACAGACTACTTGATTTGAAAAGTTGTAAGGAATTACTCCTACTCGCTGCGTAATAACCCAGAAGAACGCATTTTTAAATGATAGCATGATTGGTAATAAAGAATAGGAAAGGAATTTGGGAAGCAGTCTCTTTAGTCATAATAGAACAATTGTACCTGCATTAGATTAGAGCAATTTAAAATGTCTATTAAAGTTTCCATTCAGTAATAACATCTTCCTTGCTGTCAATCGAACTTGGCTAGTCCGAAACACAAATAAATAACGTAACTGTTACATCTGTCGGCTGTAACTGTGGGTTATTGCTGCGAAAATGGAAACATTTCGGACACAACCAATATAGTTTTAGATGTACGGCTTGCAGATGTGCTAACGTAATTTGAAACGTTTTTGCATTTGGACGTTAAACACTTTACGAAATATCCATAATTGTCGTGTTTATTTCTTTAGCATGAAATTTGTAGTAACGTTTTAAACATTTCGTAAATTTACGAAAATACTCCTGAGTTCCCCTAAATATTTCTGTGTTTCTGAGACACACACAACCACACAGCACAATGTATTTCTGAATACATATATACTGGACGGTGCTGACATTGAACCCCCGTGGATATAAGAATTTCCGTACCAGACCGAACCGCTTTGCTTCCCAACCAGCCTCACATAAAAAGGAAACGTTTTGCCTTCTCGGATTTAAGTTGTCAGTGCGTTGCTTTAATCACGCAACTTCATCTTTCGGCAGGGTTAAAATAAAAGTATAGGTAGAATTTTACTCCACTTCTGCGTTTTCAGTCGTTTTATGGGATGAAATTTGTTTATATATATATATTTTTATCCAATGCCCCACATGTCCTTGAAGGACTTCGTGTTCTTCCCTCCTGGGCATGGCAGAAGTGTAACCGACTTCTCAGGTTGGGACGCCCATGAGGCGCGGTTACGTTGTCCCGATGATGTGAGTGGTGATATAGGAGGATGTAGTGC
>Ga0123355_10011687_pt1 | contig 13554 bp, 8 predicted proteins | sample TergutEmb28metaG_3_FD_89872 | JGI IMG/M metagenome (GOLD analysis project Ga0123355, IMG submission 89872) | Embiratermes neotenicus P1 segment gut microbial communities from Petit-Saut dam, French Guiana - Emb289 P1 | ecosystem: Host-associated > Arthropoda: Insects > Digestive system > Gut ...
AAAAAAAAGGGAAAAAAAAAAAAAAAAAAAAAAAAAAAAAACAATGAAAATGAAAAGAGAGGGATACAAGAAGCAAAAACATAAATGCTAATAAAGACTGCGTTTCTTTCGTCCCTGTTCCGTCCTACGCAGCTGCCACGGAATATCGTCAGGCAGATGAAGGGTGTCTACGCGATAAAGCTACGGTGCTCGGCGCGGCGAAAAATAAAGACCCTGTAGTACTGGCTGTATACGTAAATAACATCTGGTGCAATGAAGACATTCGAAAAGACAGCTTATAGGAATAAGGACAGAAAATCTAAGGGTGCCACACCCGATAAAAATCAATTCTCTTTCGTCCTCTCAGTCTATAGTACATACGGATTTTATTCTCATAATAAGAGCCAATGAGATGCACTATTTCTCAAAGTTATTTTGATAAAGAACTCTAAATGTTTCGGACAGATATACTGTCCATCATCAGGAGTCTCAACACAGTACACACAGCCAAAGTTATTTGTCATGCTAGTTTTGTTGACTGTCTGCTAGCGACAGCACTGTATACACAGCAATACCTATTGCTGTGTATACAGTGTTGAGACTCGTGATGATGGACAGTAGAGCTGTCCGAAACATGTAGAGTTCTTTGCCAAAACAAATTTGAGAAATAGTGCATCTCTTTGGCTCTTATTATAAGAATATATCGCGATACACGGTCCTATTAATGTCAAATTACGGATTTTAATTAATTTTTTACTCCTATTTTGAGTGTATTATTCCTGTACTGGAAGTATTAGCTGGTTTATGTATTTTATCACTCTTATTATGCAGGAGAAGCCTCTCCATAGCATACTCTTCCATTTAAGTACTTATGTTTTATTGCCTGATGATGGCCGAATAGAACGGCCGAAACATGTAGAAGAGTAGATAAGGAGAGACTCGCGGAACTGAGTACTGCAAAGCGGACAGCGTAATCGGTCGCTAGGTAGCAACGAATGTCGTCCTCTCTACGAGGAGCAGTCCCGCGTTAACCAGGGGCTCTCGGAACTGAGTACTGTAGAATGAGCAGCGTATCGGTCGCCATGCAGCAATGCAGCTACGAACGGGCTTGTAGATTCAGTGAGATGTCCTCGCTTGAAAATGTGTATTGTACGTAATGAAGGGGCATGCGGTGGTGCAGTTGCTTGAGGCACTGCGCTACAAGCCGGAAGGTCGCAGGTTCGATTCCCGATCATGTCATTGGAATTTCTCATTGACATAACCCTTCCGGCCGCACTATGGCCCTGGGGTTGACTCAGCCTCTAACAGAAATGGTACCAGGAATATTTCCTGGGGATAAAGGCGGCCGGTGCGTAGGGCCGAAATCCTTACCACCTTCATGTGCCGACTGTCTTGAAATCTTGGAGCCTCAACCTCCTGGAAACCTCAGGGCCTCTCCAGGCATGTAATGGGATTGCTTTACCTTTACATTTACCTTTTATTGTAAATAATGAGGCAAGGAAAGGTGCTGTTTGTAGGTACGTCGTTCGTTTGCACTGAAACCAAGTCAAAATTTCAGTACTTGCCATTTCACTGCGAGATGGGAGTAGTAAACGGCAGTGAATTGTATACTTCAGTTAGCATTATGACATCAACATTTTGCGGGGCAAAAATATCCCTAGACGACACTGCAACATCACTTTGTCTAGCATGCTATGTTCTGTGATTGGCCTGTAAACGTTTTTGCGCGCGTTATGGATTTGATAAATATTTTGACATCGTTTCTTATTACAGACAACTGCTATAGTGTCTTATACTGATATTTTACATGCAATGAAGGCATATGGGGAGGAGAAGAGATAGAGCTAAACTCATTCTAAGGGACCAGACAAAGGCAAAGGGTCACTTCACAACCTTGGCTGCATTAACCCGGGAAAAGGACTTCCGGCATCCACGGAATACAAGGCTGGGTGGGACCAAGCGTAAGTCTGGAAGATTTTGGAGACTAGAAACATCCGTTGTCTCTGCCAATAATCGAATAACAATTACCAGATCGTCCGGTCCGTTACCTAGTCATTGACCACTGTGGTATTCCGCTTCTAGATTTACTTAAAAACTGTAAAAACTATTTCACTTATCACCTTACACAGTAAGACTGGAAATGTCTGGATCAGCAGTAGAGTTGTTTAAAAAGGACATTCACAGGTAACTGAAAAAAATAAACGCACAAGGCGCCATACGTAAATAGAGCTGGTACTCGCTATTTCTGACGGAAGGTACAGACTCACAGCATGGTGGTGGAGTTTGCCAGACCAGTCAGCTTTCAGCAGACAAGGAAACAGATGTGTATCAATGAAGTCCACTAACTGAACAGGGGGTTCAAGGTTACCAGTACTCGGAAATGTTCCGAGGAGATTAAAACCACTGGGAATGCTTTGAGATCACATGACGAGTTGACTGATGACGTAACGCACCAGGCTTGCCGAGTTCAACAACAGAGTACAAAACCCTTAAATTTTATCGTAATGAATGAAAATTATATTCATCATTAGCAAAGGGGGATTTTACGTGGAATCCCAAGTTCTTGCTTTGTCTCTCTCTCTCTCTCTCTCTCTCTCTCTCTCTCTGTCTCTTTCTCTCTTTCATACATACACACACACACAAACACACACAGACACAAAACACACACAAACAAAAACACATGCGCACACAAACACATACAAACACACGTATATATAGAAACACAAACACACACCCAAACAGACACAAAAACACACACACAAACACAAATACACACATACACACACAAACACACACTCATACACATACGCGGGCCTTAAATATCGGGACTGCTGTTCAATACAGCAAAAAATCCAAATAGAATGAAACGCTATTGTAAAAGCAACAATGTGATGAACAGCTTTCAGACACAAAGCTGGAATATGACGCTAACAAAATCGGTTTCTACTAAAAACTTAATTTTTTCGAACCCGATTTTCTCCAAATGAGATGTCAGCAGTTACTGCTGTACTGGACTAAGGAATCGACATGGTTTATTACGACAATGAACACATCTGTCTAGAAATTGGAATTTTGAAAACTTCCCATTAAATTTGCAAAGCGCAATCCATTAGCATGTTCCGTTTCATCTAACGCTTATTCTGTAACTTCATTTTGTAACGACTTACCCGACTTTCGAAAGAATACAGACATATCCACATGAAGCAATATGAAGCTACCGTTAAGCGAGTAAAGTATGTTTTGACAAACAACAATATTTTCCGTTAAAAAATGGAAATCGAATGCAATCGGCAAGCAGCATAGCATTTATTTCTTGATCGTGATTACATTAACGTAATAACTTACGAGTTGTAGGCAAAGAGTAAGTCATGCATTTCTGCAAGTTTTAGTTGCACACCCTATATCCGCAACTGCAGTTAACAATCAAAGATAAGAAGTTTGCTAATAAAGGGAAGAACAGACAGGTGGTATATACAAATATTGACTTTGAATTGTTAAACCTACAATACCACCATCGACAAATACCAACTGTAAACACACAGCAGGGGTAGCACCAGAAGACCTGAAGATATATCCGAACTTCATACAAGAATGGCTAACAAAGGCATAAGTGGACACCTTAAAATACACAATGGGTGTGAGTTTAGTTATTTGTTAATAACAAGCTAGCATTTATGTTTGCACTTCCGGGAGTACAAAGTCAATGCTGTTCATCATGTATAAACTTCATCGCACGGACGAACGGTGGAGTGACTCTCATACTGTCGTAATGGTACCGGTTACAGAGGCCAGGAGTGACTCAGTGTCGTAGTGACACCAGTTATAGAGCAGATGAGTGACTCATGAACTGTAGTGGTTACACTGGTAATGGAGCACAGGACTGACTCACAAACTGTTGTAGTGGAACCGCTTATACAGCACAGGACTGACTCACATACTGTTGTAGTGGAACCGCTTATACAGCACAGGACCGACTCACACACTGTTGTAGTGGAACCGCTTATACAGCACAGGACTGACTCACATACTGTTGTAGTGGAACCGCTTATACAGCACAGGAGTGATTCACGTACTGTCATGGTGGCGCCACTTAATAAGGTAAATTTCTGAAAGGGCGTCAGAGAAGATACTACGGACGTAGCTCCCTCATTTCATATTGTGACTTCGCCACATTCCACTGACAGTACGTTTCAGTAATATTATAAAACAGAGAACGCTATCCGAGTGTACCTCACGATTCAGGAATTCAGAAGCAGAACAGGCTGACACCACGTGCTCATGGCGAATGTTTATATTCCCACGCTTGCGTAAAATCCTTAAAGATTTGCAGGTCAAAATTATGACGGCAAAATGGCAGAAACTGAAACCACGGAGAGTTTAAGAGTATTGTGTAAAAGAGTTCAACCCATTCTCAACCCCGAAATTCGACCGAACTGAGTGGTCAGCTTCGCACTGTGGCCACATTATCTGCAGTGGATAGAACGCTGGGTAAGTGACAAGAGCATCTATGTGCTATCGAACATGTCAGTCACTAATTTATCAATGATTTCAATCTACGGTCATTGTCAAGTCATACACAGTTTCTATCACAGTAATGTAAGGGACACTTATCAAGGAATATTACCACTGTTGTCACAATAGACGCTAGATGTGTGCTGCTGAATCCGAGAAGGGTAACAGATAACGAAAGCTTCCGTACAGCATGGTAATTTGCAAAATGTAGTTGAACATATACCTACTGAAGGGAGCAGGAAAACGACCAACGACGGAATATAAATTTTGAAGAAAGAAAAAAGAAACGAATAATTTGCATAGAGAGAATAGGCAGCCTTCGCATGACAAGAAACATGGGCAGTGTGCAATTTACAAACAATGGACGGCAATGTACAAAATCATGATGACAATATAAATCAAGTATTGCAGAAACTCACTCTATAAGAATGAAAGAGCTACTATTAAAACAGTAATGTGCACATATGAACTTCTGTTGTCAAGGAAAGTACAATTCAAGGAATATTCCTATCATGTCACCAACACAGCACGAATAACAAATAAATGCACGCTTTACAGCCAGGCATTTTGTATCACATACATCTGAGTAGAAGTGATTCACATACCGGGTGTGACATTGGTGTATGGGCACAATTTACTGTGTTCTGGGGTGCAGGGGATAGAAGTCCTGCCTCATGAAACAATGCGACACACCGACAAAAATTCAACTAATCAGGCTTTACATTCAAACACGTTCTATTATTGCAAAAGCGAAGTTCAGGTTCTGAGCAGACACGAATCACAGAGAACTTCATCAAGAAGAACTCCATGTGTGTAGGTGACCGCGTGGCGTACTGACGCAGCTGGATTCATTAGTGGCCCGTGTTCTCTTGAGGTGGACAATCGGAATGCGACTATCAACTCTTAACGCAACCCCCACATGCTGCAGCAACTTCTCTTTCTTGGCCTGCGTCAGGAACACAACGTGTTCGAACAACTGTGGGTGTTGAAACACAACATGTGCCACGCTGCAAAAACTTCAATAGCGTTTCTGTTCTAGCAGTCTGAAGACAATTGTCACTCACGGTGGCCATGTACAGTAACCACCTCGCTCCACAGACTTCACCCCAGCTGGTTTCGTCCTTTACGGATTACTTAAAACTAAGGATAACAAAACACACCTCAGACACGCAAAAAAAAAAAAAACGCTTCTTGCGAGGAAAAACAACACACATTAAAGAGCAATGTGCCGATTCGCTTTTGGGGATACATATCTGTCGTGAGGACATCTGAGAGAAGTGAACTTTAGGTTAACATCTGTGTTACATTACAACATAATAGGCCTACCATATTCATACGCTGTTCATCCGTATTCTACACAAAGCATTTATGCTGCTTAGCAACTTATCATAGCAATAACACGAGTGCAGACATAAATGCCACATCCTGTATAACGCACGAAACCAAACAAGTAATGGACAATGATATTCAAATTTCAGCCATTTATTATTCGTAATTGGCAGCATATTATAGGGTAAATAAACTTAATGAGATCACTGTCAAACGGCCCGTATATCCATGCAGTACAGAATAGGCATTCTCTTACAAACGATATACGGTACAGACTGTTCAATATTATGTTCCGTAAACCGTATCAGTTTAAATAATACGATATGGATTACAATGGGCACATATCGAATTATTTGCTATCACAACACATCAAACAGATACTATATACGTGCGAAGTTCAAATGTATCCTTTGTTACGGAGTGTTAAATTACACATCACAGAACAAAATAATAATTCAAACCGTGATTATGAAATGGTTATTAGTTCATAAAAACAACGATTAGGTATCTGCAGCTAACCGACAGAGCTGGATACAGTGAAATCATCTTAACCACTTGAAACTTTCAAACTAAAGCGCATTTATTTGTATGGATGGCAAATATTATGACACTTTAAACCCACTGAGACCACGAATAATACGAATTATCTTTAAACATCCAGTTTCCACCTCACAGGAAAGATTGTTTGCCCTCGTTATAAAATATGTCGGTTAATGCTTCTCAGATAAGTGCTATTTATTGTGACGACGATCAGATGACAAACACACATTCAGTATGCATCATGCAGCCTTCTTTAAATGTTACATGTGGTGGTATGTATAGTAACCAATGACAATTAAGTGGGTAATAAGCAGTAAGTACATAAAATCTGTGGTACCCTCCACCTCGCATAGCGAACAAAATCAGGAGTCATTTTGAAATATTTGAACTGGTTAACTCCAGTTACTCAGAGAAGTCAAAAACTGGTTTTGACGTATTAGGGAGCCAACTGTTTTAAAAATGGTCTACTTTACTGCAGTCATGCAGTCACAACTTACAGCTAAAGGGAACTACCACATCTGTTGCCCAGTAAATGATCTATTTCGACTTTCAGCACGTAATATCATCCGAAGAGCCAAAATATAATATAAAATATATAATACAGTTACACACAGCTTTATATTATATTATATTATATTATATTATATTATATTATATTATATTATAATTCCAGGTACATGTTTCGGCCCAATTTGTGGGGCCATCTTCAGGCTGACCTCTGAACAGGTGGAGTGTACAATTGATAATGCTTTCAAATTACGAGCTATCGTATTACAGAAGTTGGTTAAATTAATTGTGGGGTGTTATATAAAAAACTTAAGACCAAATTCGAATGTGGTACTTTAAACAACACGCATTAATATATTAAAAACAGAAAAAGTAATATTTAGCAGGTGGTTAGGGGAGGGGGGGGGGGCGTACACGGTGGTTGGGATTCCTTCTTATTAAAATATGCTGATGAAGTTTTTCTTGACAGACGAAGTATCTTCTGTACGATAAATATTGGCTTGCTGTAGAAGTAGTAGCATTCGGTCACAAGTAGTATGTAGATACACGTGTCTGTGCCTGTGTAATAGATATTATATAAAAAAAGAAGTAAAGTGATCCCGTTACAGGCCCAGGATGGCCCAGAGGGTGGGTAGAGGTATAGCTCTACTCTTCCATAACCGCGGCACTAGAAGGGGTTGAGTGGTCAGCAGCACGCCTCGGCCACACTTTTCCCTCGGGAAAGACCCGGTACCCATTTTACGGGAGGCTGGGTGGGCCCCACGGCCGGTCTGGACGGGCGGAAAATCTCGTCCTCACCGGGATTCGATCCCGGACTGTCCAGCCCGTAGTCAGTCACTATACCGACTGAGCTACCGGGCCCACGTAATAGATATTATATTCAAGGTTAACCACCCCGTCAATTTTAATTTATTTGTTTTTAACATTTATTATATAAAGTACCACATTCGAATTTAATCTTAAGTTTTTATATAACATATCACAATTATTTTAACCAAATCCTGTTATTCGTGATCTCGTAAATTGGAAGCATTATCAATTGTACACTCCACCTGTTCAGATGTCAGCCTGAAGATGACCCTACAAATTTGGTCGAAACATGTCGCTGGAATTATAACCTAATATAGTATAATAAAATATAAAGTTGTGTATGGCAATGTTATATATTTTACATTACATTTAGCTTATATTCAACACAACGGGGATGTCTCACGTGCCCTGTATCCGTCACATCACCTTCGTGGGTTAATAGTACAGATGGAGATTTTAATCCAAAGGTCTGAAGCTCGAACCAACACTTTGCATTAGTCTTCACGGAATACCGTACACACTGAGGTGACTACACATGCCACTCTGCCTGTGCAGTACTCACCTGCATGTTGGAGCTGAGGTTACCAGCGCCATGGCTGTCAACATTATGGGTTTCTGGGATGTGTCTCCACATCATTTCGGAGAGACCTGCCGACGTCTTAGAGAAATGCGCTACCTCCAAAACGCGTTCCTTCAAAACTTTACTAAATACCTTACCACACGGCCTCGATGTGGAGTTCACAAATTTTCCAAGACCTGTAGAAGCCACCTTTAAGTTACAGGCGCCATGAGGGTGACATGAAGCAACTTCCATAGTGAGTGCCCACATATATTTGGCGCAGGGTAAAAAATTTAGCAGCCCAGGCAATCTGACGCCTGCGATTTGTGAACCCCTGGACCCGATAAAAATTTCGGTCAGCAGGCCAGGTATCCTGAGACTTTTCTGGGTTTTACTCAGTCCCTTCATGAAATTGTATAACGCCTTAAATTCGAACACAGACGCCTTCTTCCAAGTAATCTACATTCATTATTCATCAATCATCCCCATCATTGGTGCTACATAACCTGAATATTTGGAAGCATCTTAAAATAAACCAAGAGTAAATAAATACATAAATAAAACTTTAGGGCTGTTTGACCGTGCATCTTCCTCATGAAATAAAGTGAAATGCCAACTTGATGCAACAAGGTAATTTTATTGATGTATTCTTAGCTCGACATGTTTCGGGTACATGCGCCCATCATCAGGAGCATTAGATGTTGAGTTACAGCATATGGTTTTCTGCACCGACTTTTTGGATGGGTGGTGGTCTTGACAGCCGCTGCCGCACGGCACCATCCGCACCGTACACACGACCTACGCAGCGGCTCTCAAGACCACCACCCATCCAAAAACTCGGTGTAGAAAACCATATGCTGCAACTCAACATCTAATGCTCCTGATGATGGGCGCATGTACCCGAAACGTGTCGAGCTAAGAATACATCAATAAAATTACCTAGTTGCATCAAGTTGGCATTTCACTTTATTTCACAAATAAACAAAAGTCTGCTCCAGGAAGTTGGTGACGTTGTTATCATGAGTGTAATTAAAAGCTCTTGAAACAGCAACTAATTACAGTACCTTGCAGTGCCCATTCATTGCGATACGGCAGGATACAACTTCTATTACATGTCATACCGTGCGTGGCAGACAACAATTGCGTGGTTCTTGAGAGTGTCCGAAGCGGTGCAAACAGTGTAAGTTGCACACTTGTTAAGGTACCGATGCCCGCAGCACCTACATCGGTGCACTCCAACAGGCCCGTTTCCGGTAACACAGCGATAGCGCTGTATTGAGACGATTACGTTAGTCGGTAAGTATATTGTACTAATGGAACAGAAGCGGCCAGTGTCACGGTACGCGCCTGTCCCATCTGCGGCCGATGCATCGCAATGGTATAGTTCACCACTGCATGATAGAAATAAAAACAGTCTATTGCATCCCTAGACTCCCCTCTTCGTCATAACCAGTACTCCTACTTCCTACTTCACTTGGAGTTCTGATAGGCAACAAAAATAAATAATCCAAAGAAAATGTAACCAACCATTGCAGATGAGCTTCAGCGATCTCGAACCCTGACCTCCCGATCAGTTCCGCTTTACAAGAAGCTTAACGAATCTGAAATTCTCCACCACACTAGCGAAAGTTCTGTGCTCTATGACTTCACTATTTTTAGCAACTCCAATCAGAACAGTCCCCCCCCTTTACAATCCAACAGTCACTCAGCTGGCCACGAAGTTCCCAGTATGTTACGAGAGCTCAGGTTTCATTACCAAGGGCACAAGTTTACCCCATTAGTACCGATCCTGATTCAGACGAATTCAGTACCAATCACACCACCCCACTCAAGATTAATTTTAACATTACACTCGACATACGCATAGGCAGAAATATTATGTGCCATTCTCATCTTTACCATACGTGCTACATGCTTCACTGATCTTATCTTCTTTGAATTGACCACGCTAAGAACACGTTAACTGATAAAAATGAGACAATTTAAGTTACAATTTTCATGACAAGGTGATAATTCAGAAGCATTAAAATGACCAGCTGGTTTTTTTTTAATTCCGCATGTGTGTCGAAGTTACCAGTCCGTCACTCTCACAACCAAAACAAAACATGGATAAGATATTTTAGTTTAAATTCACTAATAAATAAAACAGTTGTGCCTATACGTACCTCAAACTTTATCACACATATCTTCATTTAGTCTGTACCACTTTTAATTAATATTTTTATATAAATACATTTTTCGCTTCACAAGTGACAGACCTACCACCACTCAACTCAATGCAGTACAGTCTTCAGTTCTTCAGTAAGTGAAAAAGTTACCCCAATTTTCAGGCACCCGAAGATCCATCGTCGTGTTCGTAAAGGCACATCACTGGTCGCTATCCTAAGCCACACGAATGCGGTCCACGTCACTCCGCTGTTTTTTTAAATCACTTTTAATATTATCCTCGCATCTACGCCTATGTCCTCCAAGTTATATCTTCCTTTTAGACTTTCCAGAGCAAATCCTATACATGTTTATTTTCTCTCCCATGCACGTCACAGGCTTCATCTACTTCTTCGTCCTAATAATGATTGGTGAAAAGCAAATTCAATGAGCAACTCGTTATGTAATTTTATCCCTCTCAGCCCAAACACTGTCGTCAGCATCCTATTCTCCAACACGATCAGTTAATGTTCTTCTACAATGCAGGATCTCTAGATTCAAACCCACATAAAATAAAACAAAAATTACTTTTTTAGTACTTTATATGTCTGATAAGGGGGCGGGAAGAGAAAGAATTCCGAAAGGACCGACAGTTTGGATATCCCGACTACAGTTTCTTCACACCTACTGCCTTCATCAGTCAATATCGTTTCCGAACATTTGAACTTTGTCACATTATCAGAGGATTTTTTAAATATTTTCTAATTTTATCCTACTGTCTGTTGACGTGACACGAGTACAAGTAAATTATACACAATATTTTCAATTATTTCTGAACCAGCCAATTTATTAGCAACTAGCACGACCACTGTGTACTTCTTCACAACAAATTTTTGTCCGACAAGTGAATCAACACCATTAACGCAGACTTGCAAAAGCTGGTGAGTCCCATTCACTTCCAATCTCTCGTAGTTTTCTTCGGCCTTCCTACTGGAATACTCGCAGGTAAGGTTTATAGGAAATGACAAAGTTGTTTCCTTGCATAAGATCTCTCTGAATAGGAAACGTGCCAGACAAATGTTTAGCTATGCGGACTTTACTATAGGTTTAATTCAAACAGATGGAGCAATCATTCCACTTAGAAACAGACGCGTCCTTCTGATTTTCACGGATTAGGCCTTGTCGCATGTCTTGATTCAGAATTAACTCTTTCCTTGTACAATCCATGCAATACGCTCAGGCATGTCCGACTTCAACTACCGGTGAATGGTTTATATTCTTGTGGTCTATCCAGAAGAATCTCTTTTATATCCACTCTGTTATGTGAATTGGCCACTCTTCTGTGTAGCCAGCCATCCACTAGTCAATTTACAGAGATAACGGTGAACTCATCTGAGCGGGATGGACAATAACAGGTCCCCACTTTAAGACAATAAAGGAGTTAGACATTAGGTACAATTTCAAGGACATTTTCATGACTATCCCACCACAAGGCCTTAACCTGCACTGTACAGCACGACACATAAAAAAGTGAGCATAGATCAGTGTTCCTGGGCAGAATTCCTAACTCCCCATTTTAAGACCATTCACTTCCTAGCAAGACCAATATTATGGGCTGCAGAGAAAAGTAACAGAAGAAAATTAATCACGGTAACACAATTTGCACAGAACCAAACAACATTAGTGATGCACTTGCGACAATATTTCCAACAAATGAGAACGAGATTACGTTCAGTCTACGAACAAATACTGGAAGCAAAAACGACTGTAAGATAAACCGTCTATGTCCAGTTACTGTACGGACCAAGCACATAAGATTGCTGGTACATTAACCTTTAAAGATGAAAATTAACCAGTATTACATTTAAAGATTCAACTCGTACCGCGCAGTAAACACACTCCATCTCCGTTATAGAAAATAAATTAGTATACGCAACAATTGCAATTTATACTGTAAACGGAAAACACTCTGCAGGCAGAATTCAGGATTGCTGAATGTTGGAACGGTTGATGCATACGCGTACCCACCAGGCTAAACCTGAGGTGAACAGGGACAGCTTAGTCTGTATGGTAACCAGCCCAAGAATTGGACGTCCGAGAAGTCTTGGGTCGCTTCGTGGCAGAGGGAAAAGGGATCACTTCTCCCAAGCGTCCCGGGCGCATCCTATTCAATGGATAACGAAAGCTAAGAGGTTGGTGCGTGAAACTGACATCTCACCGCACCTAGTGCCGAGAATGTATGCGGTCTCACCTCTGCTCCTCCATACGCCTCCATGGAGTGCGCCCGAACAAATTTACCTCACGTGTACATTTGCAAAAAAGAAGGATGCTTTATTACTCTTGGGACGTTTAAAGAAATGTGAAGTTTCCATAAAACACATGAAACAGCGGCAGTAACCCACAGCAACTACACACATATTTACAGCAGCACGCAATTTAAATTGCTCCTATGCCGTAAGGACGCCATTACAGGCAGGAAAGATGGCGAACAGCGGTTCGGCAAAGCAATTACAGGTGACAACATGATGAAGTGTATTTATGTGAGGACACTCAAGACTCTCAACACTAGACGACAGGAACGACAAACAGAACGGCTCCATAGTATACAGTCATAGGCGGACTAAAACGAGATGGCTGAGCCAGACTACACAGTACCATAGAGGCGTAACTTGGGGGGTGCAAGGAAAGGTAAATACCCCTCCAATTTTCTCTACCTAAGAATAGTTTCTTTTGTCTACTGAGTTGAAGAGGGGGAAAAAAAAAAAAAAAAATAGAAATATGTTTAGAACGAATCTTATGTTTATTGGACCGTGCATCATCTTGATAGTTCAATAAAGAGAGGCCAACTTGATGTCACTTGCTTTATTATTTCATTATTTAATGTTTAACATGTTTCGGATGTTAATACATCCATCCTCAGGAGCTTGCGAAATATTTGTTGAGTTATTTCATGGGTTGTATTGCTCTGGTTCGATGTATGCAGGCTGAGGCACTAGTGCCTCAGCCTGCATACGGATACCACACCACCACATCCAAACCACAACGTAACACAAACATACATCGAACCAGAGCAATAAAACCCATGAAATAACTCAACAAATAAGTCGCAAGCACCTGAGGATGGATGTATTAACATCCGAAACATGTTGAGCATTAAATAATGATATAATAAT
>Ga0123355_10011688_pt1 | contig 13554 bp, 10 predicted proteins | sample TergutEmb28metaG_3_FD_89872 | JGI IMG/M metagenome (GOLD analysis project Ga0123355, IMG submission 89872) | Embiratermes neotenicus P1 segment gut microbial communities from Petit-Saut dam, French Guiana - Emb289 P1 | ecosystem: Host-associated > Arthropoda: Insects > Digestive system > Gut ...
ATAATCAGTGACACTTTTTTAAGCCTGGTGCTTCATGAAGATTTAAGCAGATTTGTCCAGCAGCTAACAATATTATTAAGCATAGGCATAGTGTGCAGCCTAGCCGGAGCAATCGTTTTAAGGAGGAAGAGCTATGCAAACCTTTAAATGTTTTTTTAAGATTATCAAGGCTAACTTTAAAACTCTAGTGATGTATACCGGCATTTTTATTGCTATGACACTTGCAATGGGTATATTTTTCGGAGGAGGCCTCATACGCTTTGAAAGGGTTTCAACCACTATTGGTGTAGTCGACAGACACAACCACCCGGTTTCACAAGGTCTATTAGATTATTTAGAAAGTATACACACGCTAATCCCTTTAGAAGACGATATGACCGCCTTGGAAGATGCTATATTCTTCTTTCAGGTTAGATACGTACTCATTATTGACGAAGACGGCCTGTGGCACGTAACAGCCCCCCATAATATGGAGCTTAACATATACATCAACAGGCAGATAGACACATTTATGCAAACTGTACACGCTTATCTAGCGGCTGGCTTTGATTATAACGAGGCAATCATCCTAGCACAGCAAGATCAACAGCATCTTGTTACAATACTTTCTCCAGAGGAAGGCACATTTGTATCTTTGTATTTTGGCTCGCTTGTGTACCTTTTTAAATCCCTGATAGTGATGACCTTAGGCTTCGTGCTGATGGTGTTTAGAGAAAAAAACTTGGCCGATCGCTTATCGGTAAGCCCTACCACTGCAAAAAGTAGAACCTTTTGGCTAAGCCTGGCCTGCGCAACTACAGCCTTAGGCATGTGGGCAGTTGTAATGATACCTGCACACTTCCTTCATCACGAATCGCTCTTTAGCCTAAGAGGAAGCTTGCATATGCTTAACGCCTTTGTGCTGGCCATAGTGTGCGTATGTATGGGTGTGCTGCTAACACGCATAGTAAAAAACGAAGACGGTTTAGTAAGGTTTACTACTTTAATTGCATTTATTTCTGGTTTTGCCAGCGGGATGATTACACCTATAGCAATGATGGACGATATTGTACATTCTATCGTTCGCCTTACCCCAGCTTATTGGTATGGCTTTAGCAACATGGTATTACTTAATGATGTTATAGGGCAAGAGGTATACATGGGCGATTTTTGGCAAGGCATCATTATCCAACTGTGTTTTGCAGCAGCATTATTTGCCATTGCATTGGTCATAGGACGAGAAAAGAGCCGAGCCCAGGCATAAAATCGAGAGGAGTATTTTATGAATAATTACGAAAACGCAATACGCAGCCTAAAATCACTCAAAAAATTAGATGATTACGGCATGTTTCAAATGACATACTACGGAGATTACAAGTTTGATGAGTTTTTAAAACACGGCGCGAAAGATCAAAACGAGCTTGAGACAGTTATAGAAAAGCTACTATTCAATGACATAGATGATATAGAAGCCAAAATCAATATGCTAGGCGGAGGCTGCACAGTTTTTAGCACCCGCAACACCAAAGGAGATGTTGTCTATTGCAGAAACTATGACTTTGGGGTTTACTCACCACCCTTACAATTGATCACAAGGCCAGACAATGGCTATGCATCTGTATCAACTGTCAGCATGTTGTATTTGGGATATGGCATGGACAAATTGCCAAGTGGACTTAATGCTGATAGCCTAGATTTACTTGCGACACCATACATCCCCGCTGATGGTTTTAACGAAAAAGGCTTAGCTATAGCATTGTTATCTGTATCAGATGCAAAACCATCTTTCGATGAAAACAAAATAACACTCAACCCTACAGTAGCAATACGTCTAGTACTAGATAAAGCAGCCAATGTAGACGAGGCGATAGAGCTGCTAAGACAGTATAATATGTTCTTCTCCTATGATATCTACTGCCACTTTCTAATTACAGATGCAAGTGGACGCTCTGTATTAGTAGAGTATTGGGATAATGATTTGCAAGTGGTAGAAAGTCAAATTGGCTCTAACTTTATTGCCTATAATGGTGTGAAGCTTAGCCAGGGCAATGCAGAAGAAAGATATGATAAAGTTAAGGAAACTACGGACGACAATAATGGCATTTTAGACAAAAAGCAATGCATTGATTTACTTATGGATGTTGGCGCACGTTCTACAAAAGTTGGCCTTGGTTTACAATGGTCTGCTATATACAATCTTTCTACCCTTGAAGCTAATATTTTTGCAAATGGAAATACAGATAACATAAAAAAAGTGGTATTATGATAACATGATAAACTTGCTAACAAAACTAAGCTTCTTACTGATTGGTTTGTACAATGCTCAAGAGATGGAAGCGCAAATAATAATCGCATTTTTACTAGCCGTGACAATTAGTGCTACACTTCAATATTTGAAGGATGCTAATGCCACGGCTATTGGCCTTGTTTTGTATACTATCATATGCCTTGCACTTCCCCCGGCTATCACCTTCTTCCCTATTCTAGTTATTGATCTATTTATATCAAATACGCATAGGGGATACTTACTGTTACTTATAATGCCGGTCTTTATTGCCGGTAGCCAAATTTTCTGGTTTATTTTAAGCATAAGCCTAGCCATTATATGCGGGTATCTGCTAAAACAAAGGCAAGATCTAAGCTCGGCCTATAATGCCTTGCAAGATTCTCATACAGAGCAATCTACGCTATTACTCCGCAAGCATAACGAATTAATGGAATCCCATGGCGAAATCGCAAGCCTCGCCACCTTGCAGGAGCGAACCCGCATTGCAAGGGATATCCACGATAACATAGGCCATATATTAATCAGGGGCATACTAATGGTCGGAGTACTTAAAACCACAAATAAAGCTAAAGAGCTAGTAGAATCTATTAGCAGCATAGAAGCCACGTTAAAAGAAGCCATGGACACCATAAGAAAGGCTGTTCATGATTGGAAGGATGAAGCGATAAACCTGCACGAAGCCGTGCAACAGCTAAGCACCACCACAAGCCTTGAGTTAGACATGCAGTACGATGTATCAGAAGACATGCCGACGGACATAAAAATTTGCTTTTTGATGGTCATAAAAGAAGCCTTAGCCAATTCATCTAAACATAGCAACGCTACGGCTGTTAAAATAACTCTACAAGAGCATCCCTCGCTATATCAGCTGCTGATTAAAGATAATGGCAATGATAAAAAAGGCATAAAATTAAGCCCCGGCATGGGGCTATCTAACATCGAGGAGCGGATTACGGCATTAAAAGGTACCTGCAGTTTTGAAATGCAAAATGGGTTTAGAATATTTATTTCCATCCCAAAAACTAGGAGTTGATCGTATATGAACATAATATTAGCTGATGACGATAAAATTGTAGAAACTGCTCTAAAAGCCATCATAGGGGCTAGCGGAGAAATAAACATCATTGATAGCTGCAATAACGGCCAAGATGCCGTAGAGCTATATAAAAAACATAAGCCGGATGTGGCACTTCTAGATATCCGTATGCCAATAATGACAGGTATAGAGGCAGCAGAAAAAATTCAAGCCTTGGATCCTAACGCTAAAATCCTTTTTTTAACTACATTTGACGATAAAGAATATATTGCGGCCGCACTTCGCATAGGCACCAAAGGATATATTTTGAAGCAAGATTATGAAAGCATTGTCCCGGCGCTTAAAGCAGTTGAAGCAGGGCAGACAGTTTTGGGAGGAGAAATTATTCGCAAACTGTCTACGAATGAATCTACCCCTGATTTTAGAAATTATGATCTCTCGGATAAGGAAGTAGAGATTATAACGATGGTAGGGCAAGGATTAAACAATAAAGAAATAGCCAAAGATTTGTTTTTAAGCGAGGGGACTGTTAGAAATTATATCAGTGAAATATTGGAAAAACTTGAACTTAGAGATCGTACCCAGCTTGCGGTGTTTTATTATAAGTCAAACAGTTTTTAGCATAGATAATTACGCCGCATTCGATGGGGTTACGCTTATAATCACCGTACTCCTGTTCGACAACAAATCCGGCATTTGCCAGCCAACTATGCAACTGTTCAAGAGTGGCAAAATGCTTTTGACTGGGAATGTCTTGCGTAATTAGCTCACCGTTAGCTAGTGTAATCTCAAACCGGCGAGTAAATTTATTGAGTTGGGTATCAGCATCATACGTGCTTCCGGCCAAAAATAGCATACGACCAAAGTTACCATCATTATCTCTGCCTTCCCAAATAACTCGCTCGGCGGCATCTGTAGGCTGCTTTGATAGCTGTTTTGGCTGTGCTAGGTTATGCCCACCCGGTTGATATTCAATGTAGATATAACCTCCTGGGACAAGTGCAGAAGCAGCTTTTTGGATAAATAACTCTTGCGCCTTAGCATAATCCATGTCAGAAACAATGTTGTACAGGATATTCCCTGCAAGCACAACCACATCAAAACCAGTTCCCCAATCATCATGTACAGCATCTGATTTTTTCCATTCGATATTTCTATGATCACTGGCTTTTGCCGGGATTTTTGCTAACATAAACTCATCAGCATCGAAACCAGAAACTGTGTGCCCCGTCTTAGCAAGTGGTACAAGTATACGCCCACTGCCACAGCAAACTTCGAGGATTCGTTTTGGCGTTGAGCCGATAGTTGACAACAAAAATTCAACATCATCCATATTTGTTTCTTTTTGATCGTACATATCAGCAGCCCATTTAGAAATTATTGACTTTTCATTAAACAAAATATATTCCTCCATCTTTGAAAGCGTTAAACTATAATCATTGTAATGCATCCTGGGTGGCCTCACAATCTAAAAAATACCTATAATTGAATTTTATTATTTTCAGATAGATTTTTGATATAGTATAATACTAAGAAAACGCACCAATAAGGAGTATGTTATGCAACCAGCAGCCATCACCAAAATCTCTGTACACAAAATTGTGGATTTAATACTGCGTAGCGGCGATATAGACAGTCGATTTGGCGACTCCTCAGCAATGCATAAAGGAGCAGCCGCACATCGTAAAATTCAAAAGGAAGCTGGAGAAGGATATAAAAAAGAAGTAACGCTAAAATTAAAAACAGAAATAGATGGCATCCCCACAATAATACAAGGCCGAGCCGACGGAATTATCACTGCTGACGACGGTACAATTACCATAGATGAAATAAAAACAACCACCCTGCCCCTTAGCTATATGCATAAGCAACACGAGCAGCATCTTGGGCAGGGCAAATGCTATGCCTATATGTATTTATCTACCCTTGAAAATCCTCCCACATCAATAAATGTGCAAGTGACATATTACCAGCTAGATACTGAAGCACTCGAAAAACATAGCAGCACATTTACTTATGCAGAACTTGAAATCTTCTTCACCAAGCTGCTGCATCAGTACGGTTTATGGTTACGATTTGAACGCGAATGGCAATTAAAGCGAAACAACTCCATTTTGGCCGCAGCATTTCCATTTAATTTTCGCAAAGGCCAACGGGAATTTGCTGCTGCTGCATACCGAGCCATTTCGGCACAAAAAAAGCTATATGCAGCGGCACCTACCGGCATTGGAAAAACATTGTCAGCACTTTTTCCAACAATAAAGGCGATGGGAGAAGGGAAAGTAGAGAAAATATTCTATCTTACTGCAAAAACCATTACGCGCACCGTTGCAGAAGACGCAATAAAACTGATGACTGATAAAGGACTTCATTTTAAATCCTTAACTTTACGTGCTAAGGATAAAATCTGCCTGAACGGCGAATGCATTTGCACTCCAGATTTTTGCGCAAATGCGAATGGTCATTACAACCGTGTAAATGATGCACTTTGGGATTTACTTAACAATGTTGATCTAATTACGCCCACTGTAATTGAAGATTACGCACAAAAACACCGTGTTTGCCCCCATGAATTTGCATTAGATGCCGCGCTGTGGTGTGATCTGGTGGTTGGTGACTATAATCATGTATTTGATCCTTCCGTATATCTTAGGCGGTTTTTTAACAACAATGATGAAAGGGATTATGTATTTCTCATTGATGAAGCACACAACCTAGCAGACCGTGTGCGAGATATGTATACGGCATCTTTGCGTAAAAGCGCGTTTAGCAATATACGAAGGCGGTTAAAAGATAAAGATTCCCTTTCGGCAGAAATCCGAAAGACGCTAAAGCAAATCAACGCCTATTTAAGGGATATACGAAGTGAAAACGAAAAAAGCCATGCTGTCGAAGCGCAAGACTTCGTATTTAAGGCATTTATATCAATGTTTTCTGTTGCTGCTGGTGAATGGCTTGCTGCAAAAAAGCATGACCATCACGAGTTATACGGCGAATTATTGAATCTATATTTTGAAGTAAATATGTACATGCTGGTGTCGGAACTATACGACGAGCATTACACAACTTTAATAGAGCCTCGTGGAAGCGATGTGACTGTAACACTATTCTGCTTAGATCCATCTAAAGTAATTGCAGAGGGCTTATCCAGAGGAATATCGTCAATTATTTTCTCTGCTACCCTTACCCCATTAAATTATTATCGAGAAATTCTTGGCGGAAGTATTGAAGATTCTGTAGTATCTCTGCCATCGCCTTTTGACCCAAAACGCCAACTAATAGTTGTGCATCGTGGAATATCTACAAAATATATTGATCGCGAAAATAGCTATACTCCCATCGCAGAAGCTATTTACACAGCGATATGCAAAAGAAAAGGTAATTATCTGGTGTTTTTCCCGTCCTATGATTATATGAACAAAGTATATACGATATTTCACGAGCACTATCCCCAAATAAAAAAACTGCTTCAACAAATCAGTATGACAGAAGCAGAGCGCGCAAACTTTCTTGAGCAATTTGACGCAGATAATCCAGAAACATTGATAGGCTTTACAGTACTTGGCGGTATTTTTTCTGAGGGGATAGATTTAAAAGGTGATAGGCTAATCGGCTCAATAATCATCAGCGTAGGCATACCTATGATTAATATGCGCCAAGATCAAATTCGGGATTATTTTAACCAAAAAAATAATCAGGGCTACGACTATGCCTATGTGTATCCGGGTATGAACAAAGTACTGCAAGCAGCAGGGCGTGTGATTAGAACCGAGACGGATTCTGGAATTGTGCTGCTTATAGATAGCCGATTTTCTACAGAAAAATATATGCGGATGTTTCCGGAGCATTGGTCTAACTTGCAGATTATTAATGACATAACTGAATTTAATGACGGTTGATCCTTTTGCCAAAAGCGTTCAAGGCCAGTAAAATCATACTGTTAAAGGCAATCAGAATTTATAGAAATGTCGTCAAGCGGGGACACTAACAAACTACGGTATACATCTATACTTTCGCTTTTTTCGCCTTGATATTTCCCATTACATGTTAAAAAATGTCTGCTTCGTTTTAGCGAAACCCCCAATGCCCTTAAAACATCATGAGAAATTTTACAGTATTTTCGTGCTTTTAATATCCTTGCTGCATAAACGGTACCAATGCCAGGGATGCGCAGCAACATTTCATAATCGGCTGTGTTTACTTCTATAGGGTACAAGTGGATATTTCTAATTGCCCAAGCCGCTTTAGGGTCTATATCAAATTCCAAGTGCGGGGCAGAATCGGGGGCAATTTCATCGGGCGTAAAATCGTAAAGCTGCATAAGCCTGTCGGCCTGATACAATCGTTTCATACGCCATGTTGGTACTGATATTGGGTCAAGCTTATCGTAGCCTTTCGCTATGTTTTTATATTGAAAAGATGTGTAGTATACACGCTTTAGTTGATATTTGTTATACATGGCTTTTGATAAATTAAGAATTTCGTAATCACTTTCATCTGTGCTTCCTGCCATTAATTGAGTAGTTTGTGATGTAGCAAAGCGCGGCGCATAAGGGCTTTTTTCATTTGCAGCTATTTTTATTAAACGACTGATTTGACCCATGGGAGTTAATATATTTTCTTTTGTTTTATTTTTTGCAACTTTTTCATATCCTTCACTTTTTGCCACTTCTATATTAACACTTAAACGATTGGCGTAAAACCCTGCTAAACGGATTAACTCCATATCTGTGCCTGGCATAATTTTGGCATGAACGTACCCTTTGTAGCTAAAATCTCTGCGTATGCATTTCAATGTTTCTATTATTAGCTCTGTAGTATAATCGGCATTTTTAAAAATTGCAGAGGTAATGAATATGCCACGTTTGCTTCTGAGTGCTTCATCCACTGCAATTTGTGCTAATTCTTTTGGTTGATTGGTATAACAACGACGCGTATCGTTACTTGCCCGACATCCGCAATAAGCACAGTTAAAGATGCAATCGTTAGATAAAAAAATTTTAGGAACTTTTGGAAGCACTGTTTTTGATTTAATCTTGTTTTTGATTGAAGATAAATCTGGTATACAGACGGTATCGTCATCAGCGACATCGTAAAGAGCATCTTGCTGCATTATATCTATTTTTTCTGCTATGCTAAGCTCATTTTTTATGATTACATTTGCCATACTAAAACAGTCCTCAAAATAAATTTATTGTTACTGTCTATTATAGCGAACAAATGTTTTTTTAGCAATTATTAGTTGTGATGTTACTAACATATGACATGCTATTGTCAACAGCGGACTGCTAAAAAACACTTTAACAAGTTTTAAGCTGCTTTCTTCTATTTCGATTTACCTTTTAGTAGAAGTACGCCACCGAGGGACAGCACTATCCCTGCCACTGATAAGATTATGCCAATCAGGCTAGACTCATCGCCTGTTTGTGGATTTATGCGTCTAGCTTCGATGCCTGTGCCTGCATCAGTTGCAACTGTCGAAGACTGTGGCTTGTGGCCATAAACTTCCGGTTCTTGGGCTTGCTCGTAAAGCATTTGATGTTGTTCCTCTGTAAGCTGTGGTGCGTATGGCAGGTCTGTGTCATCTGGTTGCCTTGGTGTTACAGGTTGCCCGATGTTCGGAGTCCACCAGTTATCGCTGCCTGTTTCAGGATCATCCGGCACAGCAATGGGCCTGCTTGGCCTATTGAAAAGCCTTCTTGCTCTAAGCTCAACTGTGTTGGTATTACGCCCATTAACTACAGCTGTGTTGCGATAAGTCACTTCATAAGCACCACTAAGCATATTGTCAACCGTAACTTGGAAAGAAACCTCTACAGTTGCACCTGTTGCAATTGATGGGATGCTCTATGTAAGTCTATTGCCTAAAATAACTGGCACAATAGCTGTATTAATTGCGCCATTTACACGAGTTACTGCGCTACCCGATACAAATGTCATTCCGGATGGTATATCGTCTGTTATATCAACGCTACCGGAAGCCATAATACCACTGTTTCTTACAGAGATAGTATAAGTTACAGTGCCGCCTACGATAACATGACTGCCATGTAGTATATCCGCAATTTTGTTGATTACCAAATTATAGTTTGATGTTCCACCATTACCGATTGGTTGCCATTGTGCTACGAATGTAATATCCTGTGTAACTACAATGCTGCCAACATTAACGGATGATATAAATACCCCCGTTCCCGTCGGGATAGTTTGCAGCCAGCCTAAGAATACATATCCATCACGGCTTGGTGTAGCAACTACTCCGCCTGCGGTAAATATTTCAGCACCATCAGCTACGACTCTATTGCTTGGCATTCCGGTCACTCCTATTGTTGCACCGGGCAGGAATGTTACGGTGTGGTTTGGTATCGATGTCCAATTAGCTGTAACGGTTACATTTCTCAAAGGCATAGTGAAGGTAGTCGTTGCATCTGTTGTGCTGGCTAACACTACATCTGTTCCATCTATTGTCCATCCCGCAAATGTGTATCCGCTACGTGTGCCGGCATGAATAGTTACTGGATTGCCATGGCTGTATTCACCGGCACCGGTAACGGTTGCATGGCTGTTTACAACTGTTACATTAAACAGTATAGGTGTCCCTGTATAGTTAATATCGAAGTTATTGAGTGCGTGAGTACCTAATATACTTACCGTTGACCAATCAATATTTTGTGGATTGCCGCCTTGACCGCCGCCGCTGTTGGCAGCAGGAACATTGCCGAGTGTGCCTAGGTTGGCTATACCGTAATCATATGGGGCATTTGCTGTATTGCCGCTAAATATTACTGTGTTGGCGATGTTTAAGCTGTCGTATTGGGCTGCCCAGATGCCACCGCCGTATTGGGCTGCTGTATTGCTGATTATTTGGCCATCTTCCGTCTCGAAGGTTGCATCTATACCAACCCAGACTCCTCCACCATTGATGGCAGTGTTGCGGGATATTGTACCACCCGTCATGGTAAATGCGCGGTTTACAGGCACTCTGACACCACCGCCGTTGCCGTTAGTGGCGTGGTTATAGTCGATTATCCCGCCCGTCATAGTGAACAATCCACCATGTGTGCCACCAGCGTTAGCGCCAACTTGAACACCTCCACCACCTAACGCGCCTGTAGCTGTGTTGTTGTAGATTATTGAGGGCTCGTTCATATAAAAATGTGAAGAAGTAGCCACAGATGATGTTACATCTATAGCACCACCAAGAGCGGCTGTGTTGCCTTCAATTAGGCCGCCATTCATAACCATCACAGCGCCTTGGTTTATATTGATACCACCACCGTTAGATACTGCTCTATTACCTTTTATTGCTCCGTTGGTCATGGTGAAGGTTGCACTAGTTCCGGTTATATGAACACCGCCGCCGAGACGTCCAGTATTATCATAAACCAAAGCCGTACCAGTCATAATAATGCCTGCACCGTTTTGTACAGATATACCGCCACCGTCTAAGGTTGCGGTGTTGCCTTCAATTGTGCCGCCGGACATAGTGAATTCACTGTTTGCACCGGTGACGAATACGCCGCCGCCGCTTTGGATTGCTGTGTTGCCTTCAATTGTGCCTCCTGTCATAGTGAAAATGTCGCTATTTGTTACATGAACTCCGCCACCACTTCTACTCGCAATATTACCATAAATAAGCGCATTATCGGACATATAGAACTTGCCGTTACCCCTTACGTTAATGCCGCCGCCATTAACTGCTGTGTTAGCTTCAAGGCCTGCGCCGCCAATAATACCGCCTGACATATTTAGGATAGAGTCGCTGCTTACATTGATCCCACCGCCATCCATAGACGTTGTATTTCCAACGATTGTACCGTCGGTCATATACATCCTACTGCTAGAGCCTAAGTGTATTCCACCGCCATTGTTCGCAAATGTAGTATTATTTCTGATTATACCACCATTCATATAGAAACGATTGAGGTTATGGACGCCGCCACCGGAGCCACTTCCGGCACTTTCATTTGATTCGTTATTTTCAATTGTGGACTTACCCGACATGGTAAATACACCTATATTGAACACCCCGCCGCCGTTCATTGCTGTATTGTGTTCAATTGTACCGCCAACCATGATGAATGAGGTATCTGTGCTCACATGCACACCACCGCCATTAGCAAATGCTTGATTATCATTAATTAAAGCTGTACCGGACATTTCAAAGCTTGCACCGGTATTAATCCATACACCGCCGCCATTTAGGGTTGCTTCATTATTATAAATCAAAGCAGTACCGGACATAGTGAAGGCTGCGCCATTTTGCACGGCAACTCCGCCGCCATGTGTGGTTGTTGTGTTCCCTACAATTATTCCGCTGGACATGACAAATGCACTGCCTGCATCTGTAACTGTAACGCCTCTTGTGCCAGCACCTGTAATAGTACCAGACTCCATAATAAACGTACCGCTATTTCGCACAGTTATTGTTCCTGTAATAGTCCAGTTATAATCAAGGATAAGTATACCACCATCAACAATAATATTCCCCGTTATATTTCCTGCGATTGCTGCTGTTTCACCATCTGCAACTGTAAGCGGAAAGCTTTCCGTTCCGTCTATAATAACGTCAATCAATGGCATTGTTGGGGTAATCGAAGTAATTATCCTATATAGTCCATAGTCATCTTCATCGTCAAGTTCATAATCTTCTTCTCGACCATATTTAGGCTGGCTATCTTCATATGGAGAATTATATTCATAATCATCAATATAATCATCATTTTTGAAATGATAATTATATGATTGATCGTATGTTGTGTAATTATCTTCGTCTACTACATCATTGTAGTATTGTTCATTAGTAACTACATCACCATCAAATGGAAAATAACTATTTGCCATTGTTCTAACAGGCATTGCTCCTAGCAGCACTATTACCAATAATAATATTACTGTCAGAGCTTTTATGCAATTGTTTGCTAATTTCGAAATTTTATTAAACATTTAAGTCTCCTGCTCAAGTTCTGGTTCCGGGATTACTTCCGGTTCGGGTGATACTTCCGGATCAGATTGAAATTTTAATGCGCACCCATTCCTATTGTGCCCACCTTATTTTAAACTATGTGGTGCCTGGCTTATCTCAATCGCAAGGTTCTAGGAAAAGTATTTCGATAACCGGTAGCAAGTCGCTTTCATCGCAAAATAGAATTCTTTTGAAAAAATGTAACTTGGATTCTAATCTTTCCGGATATATTCCCAATACGTTATACGTTTGCAACATGGTTTGGAGACAATTCGTTTTTTTGCAACATCTTCAACCGTTACATCTAAACACAACAGTAATAGATCACCTGTTTTTTTTAAGTTGAAAATCGCTGATTATATCTCATATTATAGCAAAATTATTTTTTAATTTGACATACTGCTGTCACATTAAAGTGCTATAATGATTATGAGCAACAACTGGAAAACTTTCTAATTTTATAAGGCGATGAGTGTAGGTTGGCTCAGTATTATCAACGCTTTCAGATTGTTGTATATTGTTCACTGATGGCACCAACGATAGTGTAAGATTGTTTTTAATACTTACTATAAAATCTATTGACTTTGACTTTACGTAAGCGTTTATAATGTACTTGTGCAAGAAAAATAGTACACAATTAACTTATGAGGTGGTAAAAATGCGAAAAACACTAAGAGACATGGTAAAGCATCTAAAATTGTTGATTCCTGTGGATATACCTGAATCCTACACAATCAACGTTACATTTGAAGACATTCCTAGCGATGAAAACATACGAGAAGGAGTGCTTGCATTCAGAGATTTTATGTACCGACTCTGCGATGTGCTAATCGCCGACGGTGATTCTTACGACAATAACAAGAAGATTGCCCATGCGTTCGGTAACCGCAGTGCTATCTCGGTTCACTATCCATTCCTGCATAATGTGCAACATTTGTTATCAAACATAGGACTCCAATAGCGTATTAACGAATGATAATGAATGGATGATTTCCGGAAGTGAAGCATTCAATTCTAAGTTATCTGATTCAAAAAACCTTGAATGCTTACGCTTCCTAGCAGTTTGTGGTATAGGCTTTGATGGCATAGACCTTAACGAGAAAAAACCAAATTTGTAAAAAATTGAGACGCTTGAACAGTAGCTAACTTTAAATAATTTTAAATAATAATACGAAAATTCCCTTGAGTGAGGCACGACAAAAAGCCCATTGAGGGTCAAGGAGTGAAAAAGCAGATGGATAAAATAATTAAGCAGTTTGTTGTGCCTGAACCAGATTAAAACCAAAT
>Ga0123355_10011689_pt1 | contig 13553 bp, 14 predicted proteins | sample TergutEmb28metaG_3_FD_89872 | JGI IMG/M metagenome (GOLD analysis project Ga0123355, IMG submission 89872) | Embiratermes neotenicus P1 segment gut microbial communities from Petit-Saut dam, French Guiana - Emb289 P1 | ecosystem: Host-associated > Arthropoda: Insects > Digestive system > Gut ...
GACGGCAGTCCCGTTTCGGGAGGGCCAAGCGGAATTAGCGGTGCCGAAACATTTGCCCACCATCTGCGCGAATTGACGCGTAACGCCGTTATCGAAATCTTTGGCAACACTTTTGGTGCTGTTGCTGTCTCGCCGCATTTGTTTATTGATTTCACTACAATGGAGCGGCAAAGCACCATTGAGTTTGAATCGCCGCTTGGTGCAGGCACATCGGATGGTCTGACGGATTGGGAGAATCTGGCTCTTAGGATGGCACTTTCAAGTGCCGATGCCGCAATCGGCGAACCGGGCATTGGCTCTCAGGGTTTTGATATTCCCGGACATTTGTTCCCGGGAGACCCTATGCCTGATGGGGCGGTACTCTTTGAGCAAGAGATACTCCGTCATCACTTACAAAATATTACAGAGACACTCATTTCAGGCGGCACCATCCCGGGTGTCATGCTGGAGGAGCGTTCGTCCGTCGCTGTTACCGCAACGAATTTCATTGTACATCATGAGCATGTCGTGCGGGAACTTGGTTACCTTGATGACATGACCTGGCTGGAATTTCAAGCAAGCATAGAGGTCACAGAGATTTTTGAGCATCCTAACCACGATACATTTCTGGCAATGGTGCAGGCCGCAACAGGCCTTGAAAACGTGGTAATCATGTTCCAAAACATCCACCACTTTGTGGATGATATGGTAACGCCATTGCCGATGTCGCTTATTATCCTGTTCTCTCTTGTTGCTATATTCTTGATACTGCTTGTACTTCTCCTTGTCCGCCGCACAGGCACAGACAATGTTGATGAAATCGAGCCGGAACTTAGTGTGGAGGATTTGCTTGTGTCCAGTCAGCTTGAAGATGCTAAAGAAAACGAAATGGCGCGATTGGCAGAAATCAAATATGCTGCTGACAGCAGCGTGAAAGAGCAAATTGACAAATTTGCTGAAGAAATGCCTGAAAGTGTAGCGCAGTTGATGCGCAACTGGATTAACGAGGATTGGGAATAGGAGGTGCGAAATATGTCAAATGCAGTAATTCAAGACGAAATGTTAGATGATATACCAAAGCCGACCATGCGGGTTGCTTCTGATGGCAGCGCGGATATTAGCGGTATGAGAGGCAAAGAAAAAGCGGCGATTTTGCTGATTGCCCTTGGGCCGGAGCGTAGTGCGGCTGTGTTTAAGCACCTCAAAGAAGAAGAAATTGAGACGCTGACGCTGGAAATTGCTAATACTAACTTAGTTATGCCCGACGTGAAAGAGGCTGTTTTGACGGAATTTTACCAGATTTGTTTGGCACAGCAATATATCACCGAAGGTGGCATTCAACACGCTAAAGCAATCCTGGAGCGTGCCCTTGGGGAAAGCAAAGCGTTCGAGATTATTTCCAAACTCACAGTATCGCTCAAAGCTCGTCCTTTCGATTTTATCAAAAAGGCCGACCCAAGTCAGATCCTCAACTTTATTCAGTCCGAGCACCCTCAGGCAATTGCTTTGATTATGTCGTATCTGCGGCCGCAACAGGCCAGCCAAATTTTGGCAGAGCTAAGCCCGGACAAGCAGGCCGATGTGGCGCGGCGTATTGCACTGATGGACAGAACATCGCCTGATGTTATCAAAGAAGTTGAAAAGGCCTTGGAACGCAAGTTGTCCTCATTGATGATGGAAGATTATGCCACTGTTGGCGGCGTGGATTCTGTTGTAGAAATTCTGAATTCTGTGGACAGAGGAACAGAAAAGAATATTTTGGAAATTCTGGAAGCAGAAGACTCCGATTTGTCAGAAGAAATCCGCAAAAAAATGTTTGTTTTCGACGATATTATCAATATGGATGGTCGCTCTATTCAGCGCGTATTGCGTGAAGGTATTGACAACCGCGACCTTGCCATTGCCCTTAAAGGTGCTTCAAACGAGGTTGTACAGCTCATTTTCAACAACATGTCCAAGCGTCTTGTCGCTATGATTCAAGAGGAAATGGACTTTATGGGTCCTGTGCGTAAATCGGACGTGGAGGAATCTCAACAAAAAATCGTTGGCATTATCCGCAGATTGCAAGATTCCGGCGAAGTTGTTGTTTCGCGCGGCGGAGGGGATGATATGATTGGCTAAGATTTACAAAGCACAGACAATCAACCTTGACACACAAAATAAAGTGGAGATTGGTCCGCCAAAAGCAGAGATGCCCGCCGATGAGGTAAAACCCGATAACTCTGCACATTTGGCGGCCGCTATAGCGGCTGATGCCACACAGCAACATGCGCGCAATCAGGCAAAAGATGTCTTGGCAGGTGCTACAAAAGAAGCAGGCATTACACTTGCTAAAGCGCAAGAAGAAGCTGAACGTATAATTCGTGAAGCAACTTTGAATATGGAGCAAGACAGGGCATCTGTATTGTTGGACGCTGAAAAGCGCGGATATTCTGAAGGATACGATAAAGGTGCTGCCGAGGCCGAAGCATTAATGGCAAAGGCTAACAGCATAATCAACGAGACCCATGTTGCGCGTCAAGAAGCGATAAAGGCACTAGAGCCGGAGCTTGTAGAGCTGATAATCCGTATTGTGCGAAAGCTGATTTCTGACAGTATGCAGTTAAAGCCGCAAGTGGTTTTGCATCTGATTCGGCAAGGGCTGGCACAGTCCAATTTCACAGGTGATGTGACTTTACGTGTATCAAAAAGTGATTACGACCACGTTGTTGCAAATAAAGCATTGTTGCTGGAATCAGTTGAAGGCGGCGCAGACCTTGATGTGCTGAAAGATTTTTCACTAAATTCGGGGGACTGCGTGATAGAAACGCCCTTTGGCGTCATTGATTCCAGCTTGGACATGCAGTTTGAAGAAATTAGAGAGAGTTTGAAACTCATTTTAGAAGGAGAGGCGGGAGTGAATGTTTGACGTAGATTTGGATAAATATTCCACAATATTTGAAACCAGCTATGTCAAGCGCATGGGTCGTGTGGCGCAGGTTGTCGGGCTGACAATCGAATCCATTGGGCCTGAAGTCAGCATTGGCTCGACGTGCCTTATTCGCGCCGGCAAATACTCCACTCCTGTTGTTACCGAGGTTGTGGGCTTTAAAAACAATCACGTGCTGTTGATGCCGCTGGGAAATATTTCCGGAATTGGCCCCGGCAGTATTGTTGAGGCCGCCCGTGGCCCACTTACACTAAAAATATCCGATGCCTTGCTTGGTCGTGTATTAAATGGCCTTGGTGAGCCGATGGACGGCAAGCCGCCTATAGAGGGCATCGAATTTCCAATCACCAATACGCCGCCAAATCCCCTGGCTCGTAACCGCATTTCAGAGCCTGTTTCTGTCGGTGTTAAGGCCATTGACGGCCTGCTGACCATTGGCAAGGGTCAGCGCGTAGGCATTTTTGCCGGCAGTGGCGTTGGCAAATCCACTCTAATGGGCATGATTGCCCGCAATACCGACGCTGACATTAGTGTCATCGGGCTGATTGGTGAGCGTGGACGCGAAGTGCGGGAATTTATCGAAAAAGATTTGGGCGAAGAGGGCCTAGCGCGTTCGGTTCTTGTGGTGGCAACCAGTGACCAGCCCGCGTTAGTACGCCTTAAGGCGGCCGAGGTTGCTACAAGTGTTGCGGAGTATTTCCGCAGTCAAGGTCGTGATGTGATGCTCTTGATGGACAGCTTGACGCGCTTTGCAATGGCACAGCGTGAAGTTGGACTGGCAACAGGAGAGCCGCCTGTGACGCGGGGTTACACTCCATCCGTGTACGCCGCCATGCCCAAATTGCTGGAGCGTGCGGGTACATCGGACAAGGGTTCGATTACAGGGCTGTACACAGTATTGGTGGATGGCGATGATTTGACAGAGCCTGTTACTGACACGGCACGCGGCATATTGGATGGCCACATAGTGCTGAATCGCAAAATTGCTAACCGCAATCACTACCCCGCAATTGACGTTTTGGCAAGTGTCTCAAGGGTTATGAGCGACATAGTTGACAGAGAGCATCTGCAAAATGCCAACATCATCAAAAAATCCATGGCTGTATATGCGGATGCCGAGGATTTGATTAACATCGGCGCATACGTAAAAGGCTCGAATCCTGATATTGACGATGCCGTTGCAAAGCATGGCAGTATCGATGATTTCCTGATACAGGATGTGCATGAAAAATTTGACTTTAATGATGCAACGGGCATTATTAGCGGTATTCTGAGTTAAATTGCATGATTTGCGAGGTGCATATGGCAAGATTTGCATTTAGACTGCAACCCATTTTGGGACTGAAAGAAAAAATTGAAGATTTAAAGCGAAATGAGTTTGGCAGAGCTGTTGCGCAACTTGCAGCGGAGCGGCAAAAAAAGCTTGATATGGAACTGATGAAGTCTGAGACGATTGCGGGATTTCGTGAGAGCATCGCGCAGGGCATCAATCCTGACGACATCCGACAGCACAATGTGTTTATTGATAAACTTAAACAAATGATACAGGTGCAAGAGCGTGTAATCATTCTTGCAGAGGCATTTGTAGAAGAAAAGCGACTTGAATTAATTGAAGCAATGCGTGAGAAAAAAACGCTGGAAACCTTGAAAGAACACCGTTTTGAAGAATATTTGGAAGAGGAAAAACGCGCTGAAGGCAAGATGGTTGACGAGCTGGTTAGTTACAAAGGGTCGAGAAGCCCGAAATAGTCCAAGGCGCATAAATATAGGGGTTTGGTGATTTTATGGCGAATGCTGCAGCAGTAAATAGGAGAGCGAACAGCTCTAAAAAAGCCGGCGGGAAAAGCAAGGTCGGCTTGATAATTCTGATTGTTGTGATATTGATAGTCGCGGGGGGTGTCACCTCTATTGCGCTGGATTTATTTGGATTTCGCACAGAGGTGATAATCCCGTTTTTACGGAATGTGCCTGTTGTGGGTAATCTTATGCCTGATGCGGAGAGTCAATATGATGAGCCGGCATTGGATCCCGACATTACTATTCGCGATTTGCAAGCACTTGTGGACTCGCTGAACAGGCAAAATGAGTTGTTGCAAGCCGAGATTGAATCACTGTATGCCATCGGAATTGGGCTTGAATTGGAAAACGCGCGGCTACAAGAATTTGCGGATCTGCATGACGAGCGTACAGCGGCCTTTGATGAGTTTATGCGGGCACTTGCAGAGGAAGAACCCGAAGCATTAATGGAGTTCTTTCAGACGATGCACCCTGCTTTGAGGGAAGAAATTCTCAGGGAGCATGCTGATGGATTTGTGCGGGATGAACGTTGGGAAAGCTATACATCAACGTGGGCGGTGACTAATCCCAGACTTGTTGCACAAGCTATTGAGACAATGATAACCACCGACATGCCGCTGATTGTCGATGTTATGCGTGATTTGCCGTATCATATCCGGGGAGCTATCCTTGATGCACTTGACACTGATTCCCGCGCGGCGGTATTGCGACAGATGGATCCGCGCTAGATTCACTTAATTCGGTCATTACCATATGGTTTTGATAAATATCACACGATAAAGGAGGTGAAAGAATGATTAACAATTTGCTGAATGCAAACGGCGTGCCTGCTGCTTTTCAACGTCCCGCGCAACCGGTCGCAAACCGCGCAAATTCCGCATCGGCTAATGGATTGAGTTTTGACAATCTTTTGAATAGCCGCAGGGAGGAAGTTGTCACAAGGCAACGCGCAGAAAGACCAACGCAAAGTGACAATGGTGAGAGTGCCTTGCATGGCGATAATCTCGCACAGGCGCAACCGCCCGTGGACACCAATCAGGCGCAAACCCAGTCACAGACAGGTGAAACAGCCGCAATTGGTGACGACGGCGAGGTTGCTGATGTTGCCGCAATTGATGAAGTGGCTGAAGAAGTGGCCGTTATCCCGCTGTATGAGCTTGAAAACGCCATTTTGGCTGAATTAGCGGCGATTTTGGGTATCGAGCCGAGCGAACTTGCAGAGCTGATGACCGCCCTTGGTATCGCATTGCCGGAGCTTGCTGACGCTGATGCACAAAAAGAGCTATTGCTGGCAATTCATGGCATGGATAGTGAGGTCGCGCTTTTGAGTGTGCCTGATGCCCTGCCGATGATGCACGAAATGACCGCGGTCGTTGAAGAGCTGGTCAAAGTGCTTCCGCAGTATGCAGAATATGCTGTGCTGAATAACGAAGCGCAAGTGGCTCTTGAAAACGCCGAGTTGGCGGAGCTTGCTACTCTTGCGGAAATTGAGGTTGAAGCCACAACTGTGACGGCAGTCGCCGCAAATACCGGCGGCACAGACGTTTTCGCAGATGCTGACGCGCAAACCGCTGAGACTGCACCTATCGCCATCGAAAACACTTCAACTGCCCTGCCGTTTAATCCGAATTTGACAGCCGATGTATTGAACACCGCTGCTACCACGGAAGCGCAAGCCACCATGGCTACAGCCACACAAGCCCCTGTTGACCCGCAAAACATCATGGAACAAATCGTCAACAACATGCACTTTGAGGTACGTGGTGCTGTATCTGAAATACGCATACAGCTTCGTCCTGAGCATCTTGGTGATGTGACCTTGCGCGTTTCCACGCAAAATGGCATTGTGGTTGCCCAATTTGTGGCAGAAAACCAACGTGTCAAAGAAATTATTGAAGCTGGTTTTAATCAGCTGCGTGACGCGCTGGAAGAGCAAGGCATCAATATCAGCGAAATCGAAGTGTCTGTCGGACAAGGGGAAAACGAGCGTGAGTTCGCTTTTACCGCAAACACAAACCGCAGTATCCCCGAAGGCGACGTTGACGGACTGCTGGCTGATGAACTTGAAACAGCCGAAACCATCATCGAGCCCGGCTTAGAAGACGGCACAGTCGATTATCGTGCGTAACAAAATCACTTGAAAGGAGGAAAAATTTTGTCAGGACTTTCAAACAATTCAACTCCACTCCTTGCGCCTGTGACGCCTGGGCAGTACATGCCGCAGAACAACAGCACCGTGCGTGAGTGGAACAACGACCTTGACCGCAATGCGTTTTTGAACCTGCTTATCACGCAATTGCGCTATCAAGACCCGCTGAATCCTATGGATGACCGCGAATTTATCGCGCAACTCGCGCAATTCTCCGCGCTGGAGCAGATGCAGCACCTAAATTCTTCATTTAATCGCTTCCATGCGTTTAACATGATTGGTCAGTCCGTGTTTGGCGTAACCCGCGATTCCGCAACGTCACAATTACGTGCTGTAGAAGGGCGTGTGGACAGCGTTCGTGTTATTAATGGCGAACCTTGGCTTGTAATCGGCCGCGGCGAAAACGAGCAGATGCTCAGAGCAAGCGACGTGCAATTTGTGCTGGATGACAGCCTTGCCCTCACGCTGACAGCCCTTATGGAATTAAATGCGGGCAACGTGGTAAACCAAAATCTGGCAATGGTTGGCAGATATGTCCAAGCCATTACTGACGATGGACAAGGCCACGCAACAGGTTTTGTTGAAGGCAAAGTGGAATTTGTTGACTTCTCAGGTGTGCCGCACGGCTTGCCGCCAATGCTTGTTATCGGCAACGAACGTGTACACCTTGGTCAAATCATCTCTGTGGCAGATGGCCCAATGATTATCGGGCATGAAATCGGCTTTTACAACAGCGGTGTATTTGTGCCTAACGGCGTTATTACTGACGTGCGTATCAGCGGCGAAAATGCCTATCTGGTAATCAATGGCAATGAACATTCCATCGACCGCATCAACTTTGTCTCTGAAGCATTGAGACTGGAACGTACCGGTGCTGAAGTCAGCCATATGGGCTCTACAGGCCAAATCACGCAAGTTTTTGTCAACAGCGGTGCTGTCTGGGTGCGTATTAATAACGGCGGCCCGATTCAGTTTGCGGACGTCATGGGCCCGGGCATTTCTGACGACAACTAGGGGGGATTGGTGCTATGCAAGTCAACAGAAACATGACTGTGAACCCTGTGCCGATTCAAGGCAACACATCTGTCAATGTGCCTGCTAACACGCCTATCAATGCCCACGAGGGCGGCGATTTCCGCAGTATCATGGAAAGTGTCTCTGGCAATCGCGCCGTGCAATTTTCAAAGCACGCTAACATGCGCCTTAATGCCCGCAACATCCACCTTAATGTGGAGCAAATGCGCCGCATAGAGGACGGCATCGTTCGTGCCCAAGGCAAAGGGATTCGCGATAGCCTTGTGCTGGTTGATAACATCGCACTTGTGGTAAATATTGCCAACAAGGTTGTTGTCACCGCACTCAGCCAGCAGGAACACCAGCAGGAACAGGTGTTTACGAACATTGACGGGGCGGTGATTGTGTGATTACAAATTTGACCGGACCTATTACAGGAGGTTATGCACTCCCGAACGACAGACGGAGTGCGGTGCTTAAACACAACACAGGTACTGACTGGAAACAATATGCCTGTGAATCGGACACCAAATGCCCTGTTGCAGAAGCACTTGCTACAGCAATAGAGCGTTACACGGACAGAGTCCTTAAAGGCCTCAACGCCTTGACGGAAGAAGAAATTGAAGAGCGAATTGCCGAATTCAAGGAATTACACGAGCCTTGTGCGGAGACTGCCACGCCGGAAGAGCTGGCGGCATTTAGCGAAAAGTTACTGGACTTTATCGCAGGCCTACGTGCCATTGCCGCTAATCAAGACGTGGAATCCCTGCTGACAATAGGAATCGGCGATGAAGAGGCTTCAAAAAACCAATTACAAACAATCAGCAATATAATTCGACAAAGAGTAACAGTCTAGTCTCTAGTCTCTAGTTTCTAGTCTCTAGTATGGAGGGATAAATTATGATGCGTTCTATGTTTTCTGGCGTTTCCGGTCTGCGGACACACCAGAGCCGAATGGATGTAATCGCACACAATATCGCAAACGTTAATACGGTGGGTTTTAAATCCAGCCGCATGACCTTTGCTGACGCTTTTAGCCAGACATTGCAGGGGGCAGCCGCACCAAACGTTGAAACAGGCCGCGGCGGCACAAATCCTATGCAAATCGGTCTTGGCGTTAATGTATCAAGTATTCAACGCCTGATGACCACAGGCGGCGCGCAACGTACCGACGACCCATTTCATTTGATGATTGAAGGGGATGGATTCTTCGTTGTTGGTGACAACGTGGGCGGCCTGATGTTCACACGTGCCGGCAACTTTGAGATGGACAGAGCGTGGAATTTGCACCTTAATGGTCTGCGCTTGCAGGGCTGGGAAGCTCCTTGGGGGCTTGGCGGACCGCAACGTGACGCTGATGGCCGTGCAATGCCTATCATGTCTGGCCCTGTGGATGGTATCCAAATTCACAATGACATGCGCGTGGTACGCCCGTCTGCTACTGGCAATGCGGCGTTTACTGGCAACTTGCGTCCAAGTGATTCACCTATCGTTCGCTCTATGAATTTCCATGATTCGTTGGGGCAGACGTATTCTATGGATTTGCGCTTTACCCTCAATTCAACACTTACGCCACCAGCGTGGGAAGTTGAAAGAGCGGGGTCAATCACAAGAACCAGCTCAAGACCGCATGAAACTTTTGATTTTGCCCCTGGTACAGCGGGTAGCTGGGAGCCATTAGGCGTAACACCTTTAGTGTTTGATGACGGCGGTTTTCCAGTAATTGCTGCCCCTACTGATTTCGTACACTACCTTTCGATTTTGACTCCAGGTAACCCTGGCATAACCAACGATTTGAATTTTACCTTTGGGCAAACCCACCCAACGTCTCCAACACCGGCAAATAATTTCATCCGCATTGACTTTAGCGGCTTGACACAATTTGAGCGTACAACAACTGCTGTTGCCGAAAACGTAGACGGCATGGAAGCCGGCGAGCTGGTTGGTCTTAGCATCGGCCCGGATGGCGTTATCAGCGGCACGTACTCCAATGGACAGAGCTTCTCCCTATGGCAAATCGCGCTGGCGAGTTTTGACAATCCGGCGGGTCTGGCGGCAATGGGCGGCAATTTGTTCCAAACGACAACAAACTCCGGCTTGTTTGACGGCGTAGGTCTGCCGCCGGCAGGACTTGGCACAAGGCTGTTGGGCGGCACGCTGGAAATGAGTAATGTGGATTTGGCGGCAGAATTTACTGAAATGATTACCACACAGCGTGGTTTCCAGGCGAATTCGCGCGTAATATCCACTTCTGACGAAATTTTGCAAGAACTTGTGAATTTAAGAAGATAATGAGTAATACCAAGTTAGACCACGCAAGCTAAAGAGTAACAAATTAATGGCAAGTGACTTGCCGGGCGGCACGATGTCCGCTCGGCAGGCACTCGCCGCTATTACGGAGGATTGCATTGTGATTAAAGTTACAAGATTAAACGACAAGGAATTTGTTGTGAATTGCGAATTGATTGAGCTGGTTGAGGCCAATCCGGACACAACCATCACGACGACCACAGGCAGAAAGCTGATTATCAAAGAGTCTGTGGAAGACATAATTGCGAAAACAAAAGAGTACAAACGTGACATATATAATACTAACAAATAGGGGGTGAAAATGTGGATATTGGTTCTTTAATCGGTCTTATTGCCGGAATTATCTTTGTTGTCGTATCCATATTGATTAACGGAGAATGGCAAATGGCAGCGGTTGGCGCTTTTGCTGACTTGCCGTCAGTTATGATTGTTATAGGTGGTTCTTTTGCATCTACGTTCATTGCGTTTCCGTTAAAGCTGTTTACAAAAGGCCTGGGTGCTGCAAAATTTGCGTTTATGCCGCCTGCGTATGACCATGCAGATGCTATTACGCGCATCATCACGCTGAGCAATCTTGCGCGTCGTGAAGGTGTTTTGGCATTGGAAGAAACAGCGCAGAACATGGACGATCCGTTTTTGCAAAAAGGCATTATGCTTGTTGTAGACGGCGCAGACCCGGAATTGGTGCGAAACGTCCTTGAAACAGAGATGTCCTTTGTGGAAAACCGTCATAATGACTTACGTAGTGTGTGGGATTTGATTGGATCGCTTGGCCCTGCATGGGGCATGGTTGGTACGATGGTAGCACTTGTATTGATGATGAATAACTTGACGGACATCGATGCTCTTGCCGCTAACATGGCACTTGCGATGATTACGACGTTTTATGGCGCGTTGCTTGCAAACTTTATTGCGATTCCGATTTCGCGCAAACTTTCTGTGCTTAACTCGCAGGAAATGTTGTTAAAAGAAGTGCTGATTGAGGGTATTTTGTCTATACAAAACGGCGAAAACCCAAGAATTATTGAGGAAAAACTCAAAGCCTTCCTTGCGCCTTCTCTTAGAAGTGGCGGCGACGCCTCAGCAGGCGGAGGGGGTGGCGAGTAGTGACCAAAAAGAAAAAAGAGCAAGCAAAAGGTGGCGGCCAGCCATGGCTGACGTCTTATGCTGACTTGGTGACGGTGCTATTTGCCCTATTCGTAATGTTGTATGCGATGTCGGATGTGGATGAGGCGCGCTGGGCAGAATTTGCACGCGCCGCCGCACGCGGCACGCCGACGGCCGCTGCTATCTTTGACTTTGCCGGCGAGGGGATAAACGACCTTGTCGGCAGCGGGATACTGGATTTACCATTTTTTGACTTGGCTATCTTTGAGTTTTCACCAACAGGCGGCGATGGCCCGGATGTGCAACAGGCTGACCAAATGGAGGTTGTTGCAGACATCTTGCAGACCTATTTTGGCGAGGCGGGATTGGCTGACACAATTGTGGTAGACTTTGACGACGTAGGCCGTGTGATTCTGATAGCAACGCACGGGGATGTGTATTTCGATTCAGGGCAAGCTACAATTAGGCCGGCGACATTCCAAATATTAGATATAATTGGCTCTGCAATTGCTACTATGGCGCAGGCATCTCCTGCGGCGCATGTCTCTATTGAAGGGCATACGGACAATGTGCCGATACGCACCGCGCAATTTCAAGATAACTGGGCGCTATCTACTGCAAGGGCATCAAATATCTTGAGGTATTTTGTCTATGACCTTGGGGTGATAGAGCCGGAGCGCATCCAAGCCGTTGGTCACGGCGAATACCGTCCTATTGCGACCAATTTGACACAGGAAGGTCAACAAGCAAACAGACGTGTTGTAATCCGCATCTTTGAAGGAGACCTTAGTGCCGTTGACGTTGCCGAAACAACCTATACCATTGATGGCAATGACTATAGCGGCGACTATGACGAAGAGGGTTATGACAACGGCGACAGTAACGACAATGGTAACGAAGACTAATTAAATACACGAACACGGAAGGAGTATCATCATGGAAAAAGGCAAGGGCATGATGTTGGTAATTATTGGAATGTTGGGGGTTATAATTGCTGCCCTTGTGGCTGGATTTATCTTCCTTTTCACTCAAATGGATTCTGAAGCCGGTGATGTAAACATCATAAGGCACGACCCGATTGCTGTCTCAGAGATGGACATTATGATTGTCGAAATGTCAAATCCTGTACAGACAAACCTGTATATTAGCCCGGGTGGCAGTCGCCACGTTGTGCGTGCGTATTTTGGCATCGGTATCAATAATACTGACCCGGATGCCGCACAAGAATTTAGGCGCGAGATGATGGAACGCGAAATTGCCATCATGGATCGCATCACAAATGTTTTGCGACGTACCACGCGCGAAGAGCTGGCACACGTTGACGGCTCGGATTTGCTGGCAGAGCAGATTTTGCTTATCCTGCAAGACTTGTTTGACACAAGGATGATTGTGCGTGTGTACATCAGCAATTTGGTTACGCAATAGCATAAAATCAACGAAAAGGAGGTTTGCACATGGGCGGAGATGTTTTAAGTCAAGCTGAAATAGATGCGCTGTTTAATTCGATGAATGAAGGCACGCTAGACCTTGTTGATGAGGCAAAGTCGGATGGCAAGGCAAAGGCAGTTGTGCCATACGACTTTGCGCGTCCACAAAAAGTTAACAAAGAGCAACAGCGTACGCTGGAAATCATGTACGACTCGTATTGCCGTGCATTGGCGTCGTTTTTATCGGGATATTTGCGTACGGCGGTGGCAATTGATGTCATTTCAGCGGAGCAGGTGACGTTTAATGAATTTACAAACACCCTGTCAGACCCCTGTGTATTGTCGATTGCAGAACTTTCTCCACTAAAAGGTTCGATTATACTTGAATTATCTGCGAATATAGGTTATGCTATAATCGACAGGATTTTGGGCGGGCCCGGTACAGGCATTAAACGCATGAGGGATTTTTCTGAAATCGAGAAAATCCTGCTGGAGCGTTTTATCGCCCACTTGTTAGCACCACTACCTGAAGCCTGGGCAAACGTTGCGCCAATCAAGCCTAAGTTGGAGCGTATTGAGACCAATTCGCAATTTGCGCAAATCGTGCCGCCAACGGACATGACAGCCCTTGTTACAATTTCTATCAAGGTTGGCGCGGTTGAAGGGCTGATGAACTTCTGCTTGCCTATAGCTGTTATCGACCCTGTTTTGGACAGGCTTTACACGCGGTATTGGTTCTCCAGCAACAGAGGAAATGACGACGAGGATTATGCAGGCGATTTGCAACACAAAATTGAAACGGCTGACATCAATGTTTCTGCCGTCATTGGCAGGACGCGCA
>Ga0123355_10011690_pt1 | contig 13552 bp, 13 predicted proteins | sample TergutEmb28metaG_3_FD_89872 | JGI IMG/M metagenome (GOLD analysis project Ga0123355, IMG submission 89872) | Embiratermes neotenicus P1 segment gut microbial communities from Petit-Saut dam, French Guiana - Emb289 P1 | ecosystem: Host-associated > Arthropoda: Insects > Digestive system > Gut ...
CACGTCACCGACCTGGTGACCGACGGCGCGAAACCGAGGCTGGTGGCCGAGCTCGGCGCCCACTACCACAGCACTCCCGTAGCGGAGCTTTCGATCGAGCCCGACATCGTGATCGAGTGCACCGGCATCGGGGAGCTTGCGAGGAACGTGACTCGTATCGCGGCGCCGGGCGCGGTCGTTGCCCTCACCGGCATCTCGCACAGCGACCGGATCGCCAGCGATGCACGTCTGGATCTGATGAACAAGACGCTTGTGCTCGGCAACAAGGTCCTGTTCGGGTCGGTCAACGCCGCCCGGCGCCACTACGACCAGGCCGCCGACGCGCTGGCAAAGGCCGATCCAGACTGGCTTTCCCAGCTGATCACCCGGCGATTGGCTCTTGGAGACTGGCCGGCAGCCCTGCACAAAGGCCCCGACGACATCAAGACCGTGATCGATATGACCGACGCATCTTCATGACGTCGTCCGCGTCCGAAAACCCGGACGTGGTGGTGATCGGCGCCGGGCCGGCGGGCGTGCTGGCGGCGCTTCGGGCGGCCAGACTCGGGGCACGCACCGTACTGGTCACGCGCGACGCGTTCGGAGGCATGGCGGGCCAGGACGGGCCCATTCCGGTCCGGACCCTGGCGCAGGCAGCGCGGCTGATGCGGGAAGCAAGACAACTACCGCGCTACGGCATCGGCCCGGGCGACCCGGTGCTCGACTATTCCTGCCTCCTGGATCGGGTCCACGAGGTCACGAGCAAGGTGCGTGCGCAGTCGCTGGGCGAGGACTTTCAGCAGTCTGGCGTCGTTCTCCATGAGCACGCAGGTGGCGCGCGGTTCATCGACCCGCATGTCGTCGCCACCGAGCATGGTCTGCGACTGCGGTCGGAGAAGATCATCATCTGCACGGGCGGTAAGTCGCGCGGACTGGCGGTGCCGGGTAGCGAGCTCACCTGCACCCACAGCGACGCCTGGGCGCTCACGTCCACGCCTGGTTCGATGCTGGTGATCGGCGCGGGCGCCACCGGGGTCCAGGTCGCGTCGATCTTCAACGCGTTCGGATCAACGGTGACGCTGTTCGAGGCCGCGCCGCGGATCTTGATGACCGAAGACGAGGAAGTCGCCGGGGAGGTGGGCGGCGCGCTCCGGGCATCCGGGATCCAGGTCCTCGAGGGCGGCGGAACGATCGAACGCTTTGGGCAGTGCCCCGCCGGCGTTCGAATGATCCATTCACTCGACGGCGCGCAGCAGGCGATCGACGCGGCGGTCGTGGTTGTCGCGGTCGGATGGATCGCAGACACGGCGGAGCTCGACCCGGCGGCCGCCGGGGTCCACCTCGATCAACGCGGCTACGTCCAGGTGGACGCTCAGCTTCGCACGACCACACCACACATCTTCGCCGCCGGAGATGTCACCGGGCGCCTGATGGTCGTGCACGAAGCGGCGCGCCAGGCCTACCTGGCGGCGACGAACGCGGTGCTTGGCGAGACGACCGCGCTCCCAGCCGACGTCAGCCCGATCGGCAGTTTCACCGACCCGGAGTACGCCTCGATCGGACTCACCGAAGCGACCGCGCGCCAATCCCATGACGTGGTCGTCGCGACGCAACGATTCGACTCGATGCCGCGACCCATCATCGACGGACGCCCCACCGGATTCTGCAAGCTGATCGTTGATCGCAAGCTCCACACGATCCTTGGTTGTCACATCGTTGGGGAGCGCGCTGTCGAGCTCGCGCAGCTCGCGGCGATCGCGATCGCCGCGAACATGACCGTCGACCAACTCGCGCTGGTTCCGTTCTCGTTCCCCACCTACGCGAACGCGCTGTCTCGCGCAGCGGTCAGGGTGACGAACCAGCTCGGCCTCCTGACCGGCTCGCCCGATGACCAGATCTCGGCCCCGCCGGGTTAGAGTACGGACGCCGAGGGCCTCAGAGAGTTCGACACAAGGAGGACGGGTTTCATGGGAGAAACCATTCTGGGACCGATCGACTACCTCGCGGTCGAATGGCCGGGCGGGCAGGTATCCGGCGAGGGATTCCGGCTGCTGATGGGGCTCGTCGACCGGGAGATCGTCCGGGTGCTCGACCTCGAGTTCGTCGCCAAGGACGCGGACGGGAAGGTCTCAAAGGTAGAGCTGGCGGACGTGGACCATTCAGAAGCGCTCGATCCACGTCTCGGGGGCCTGTCCTCCGACCTGCTCGATCAATCGGACATCGACGAGGTCGCCTCGGCGATCGAACCCGGGAGCCTCGCCGGAATCCTCGTTTACGAGAACGTCTGGGCGGTCCCGATGTGGACGGCGATCGACCGCAGCAGCGCCCGGCTCGTCGGCGCGGGGCGCGTCGCGACGGGCGATCTGATCGCGGCGCTCGACGCCCCGGTCTGACGTCAACTCCGGCACTTGGAAGCGAGGCACAGATGGGACTTTTGAAGACGGGGTTCAAGGCGGCGGTCGCGGTCAAGACGGCCGATGTCATTCACGAGCGTGTCATCGCGCGTCAGCAGCAGCACGCAGGCGCCCACGGCCATCCCGGACCGGCGGCTGCAGCCTCGCAGCCCGGGGCGGCGGCGCCGATGGCCGCGGCGCCGGCGCACGCGGCGCCGGCGCCCGCGCAGTCCTCGCCGGACATGCAGCAGAAAATCGAGCAGTTGAAGCAGCTCGGTGAGCTGCGTACAGCGGGAGTGTTGACGGACGCCGAGTTCGAGGTCCAGAAGGCGCGCCTCCTGAACGGCTGAGCCCTGCGGGCCAGGAGCGGTCCCCCGTGTTCTGGAACGTCTTGCTTCTCGGGGTCGCGGCCGGGCTGCAGCCGCCGCTGATCGCCGCCGTGGCCTACATGCTCTCGCGCGAGCGAGCGGTGCGTCTTCTGACGGTCTACCTGGTCGGGGGGATGGGGCTCAGCCTGATCGTCGGCGTGGTCGTCCTGTTCGTTCTCAAGGGCGTCGGCGTCAACAGGGGCAGCTCGATCCCGCCGGAGATCGAGATCGCCGTCGGCGCGCTGGCGCTGCTGATCGCCGCGTTGGTGGGCGCCGGGGTGGCGGGTCGGATCCGTGACCGGTTCGAGGAGCGGCGGGGAACCGGCGCGCACGAGGCATCGACAGGCGGGGCGGTGACAGCCGATCCGGCGGCGGTCGAGGGGCCGCCGGGGATGGAGAAGCTGGCGCAACTGGAGCAGGTGCCGGCGATCGGCAAGTTGGTTCCGCGGGTACGGCGCGCATTCGCCAACGATTCGCCCTGGCTCGCGTGGGTGGCAGGCGTGGCGATCGGAATGCCCACCCCCTACTACCTGGCCGCGATCGCGATCGTCCTCAAGGCCGGGGTCTCGATCGGGACTCAGCTGGCGGCGTTGGTCGTCTTCAACGTGGCCGCGTTCGCGCTCGTCATCTATCCCCTGATCGACTACCTGCGCGCGCCTGAGGCGACCCGCGCGCGCATCGAGGCCGTTCAAGCCTGGATCCTGTCGCACGAGCGCCTGGCCATCGCTTTGGTGGCCGGCGTGATCGGCGCCTATCTGCTGATCAAGGGGCTGACCACGCTCAACTGACGCCGCTAAACGGCGGCCGACGCGCGGTTAGCGATGAAGCAGCTGAGCCTTCGCGGCCTGGTACTCGTCGGGGCTGATCGCGCCCTGGTCGCGAAGGTCGGCCAGTTGCTTGAGCTGTTCTGCGGTCGTCGGCGCCGCGGGAGCCGAGGTGGCTCGCTCGCCGCGTTGGTGCCGTCGGACGCGGAAGCTGTTCAGATGGGCGCGGATCGCATGGGTTGCGGCGCCGGATTGCGCGTCGGGGAACTCGACCGCGGTCTGGCGCCTGAGCACCTCCATGCCGAGCAGCGCCAGCAGCGTGAAGACGATGATCCCGGCGGGCTTGCCGGTCGCCTCGATCGGGTTCCAGATGAAGATCAGCACCATCAGGCCGAGCGTGACCGCGAACGCTCCGCCCCGATGCTCACGCAGGAACGGTGCGATCGCTCCGCGCCCGACCCGAGCCGCCCGCGCCGGGCCGGCGAACCACGCAGCCAGGATCAGCACGATCCCGCCGGCGATCACCGCGCCCGCGACATCGCTGAGGATCGAGGTGGCGATCGAGTAGACGTCCCTGATCGTCACCTGCAGAGAGGCGTCATCGGTGATGGCGCCGGCGACCTGCGACCCCATGATCGAGCGCAGCAGCAGGATCGCGCCACCTGCGAGCACCCCCGCGAACCCGATCTTCATCAGCGTCCGCCGGCGTGGACTCGGCGTCAGCCAGATCGTCAGCGCGTACAGAAGCGGCACCAGGATCGTCAGCCACAGCGCCAGGCCCTTGATCGCCTTGCCGACGTTTTGAATCAACGACAGCTTGTCGGACTTGAACACGGTCAGGGTCGCGATGTTGGCGGGGAGCTTCGAGGTCAGCCCTGACGGGAGGCCGAGCTGAGTGGCGGCACTGTCGGCGATCGCGGCGAGATCCAGGGTGACGACGCCGCCTCTGGTGCCGATCGCACCCCGGCCGCCGTTGACCGCCGCGACGAACGACTCGGCGGCGACGCGGTTGGCCCGGGCCCAGAGACTCTGGATGTGCGGCTCGGTGAGCAGCAGCCCGACCCCCTGTACGGCGGCATCGCGCAGCGCGCCGGAGGCCGGACCCGCGAGCCCCTGAAACTGACTCGGCAGGCCCTTCTTGATCAGGCCCGGGACATCGACGTGGGCATAGATCTGAGTGACGACGTAGTTCGCGGTGGTCGCCCGCACATTCGCGTTCTGCAGCAGTTGGGTGCTGGTGTTCGACCAGTTGTCGGGGCTGAACAGAAGCCGGTTCGCCCAGGTCGCGAAGATCGCGACGACCAGCAGAGTCGTGGTGAACACGATCAGCACGTTGACGATCCGCACCCGCTCGCGCCGCGTCCGCGCGGGCACCGACCCGAGCGACGAATCGGGCACGGTCACTGCATCCTGCGGGCTGGTGTCCTCCACCGAGGCCACCCCGGGATTATCGCGACCGCCGCGGCACCACAATCCGGGAAGACCAGCCAACACCACTTGCAGACGCGAGATCGCCGCGCTCTATGCTGCCATCCTCAAACGTTCGAAGCCCATCAACGCAAGGCCCTGCAGTCCTAGAACCGACCGAACCCAGAGCCGACGCGTCAGCGACAGACGCACCCGTGTTGGACCAGGGCGCGGAGCGAGACCGCGACCTGAGCCTGTTGCGGGCCTACGAGCCGGTCGTTCGCTACACGAAGGGAGAGCTGTTCTTCCCGACCGCGGTCGGCCCGTACGTCGAGCAGTGCAGTCTGTGGGCCGCGGCGGACGAGGGCGACCCGGCACTGATCGTGCCCGCCGGCCAGCTCAGCCTGGAGCGCCTGTGTCAGGAATCGGCCGGCCGTCGCGGGGAGCGCCTGTTCCTGCGCTTCGTCGAGGAGCCGCTCGGTCACGCCGAGTACGTGCGCTGGCTGATCGCGCGCGAGCGGCTCAGCCACACGGGCCGGTTCACGACGGCCGGCCTGTTCGGCCGCCTGATCGACGCAGGCCTGCGCGGGTCGTTGCTGTTGCGCGGCAAGGTACCGGCCGGGGTTGAGGCGGCCGCCGAGACGACGTATCGCGAGCGCCTGGAGTCCGACCGGTTCACGTACTACGGACGGGTGGTGCGCGACGGCGGCTACGTCTGCCTGCAGTACTGGTTCTTCTATGCGATGAACGACTGGCGCTCGACCTTCGGCGGGATCAACGATCACGAGGCGGACTGGGAGATGATCACCGTCTATGTCGCCGAGCGCGGCGACGGCGGGCCCCGGCCCGCGTGGGTGGCGTTCTCGTCGCACGACTATCGCGGTGACGACCTGCGGCGGCGCTGGGACGACGCCGAACTGCGCCGTGAGGGCGATCACGTGGTCGCGTTCGCCGGGGCCGGGTCGCACTCCGGCGCGTTCATTCCGGGCGACTATGTCGTCGTGGTCGACCCGCCCCGCGCCGAACCGCTGTTCAGGTTCCTGCGCCGGATGCAGCGGCTGCTGGCGCCCTGGCGCCACTACACCGGCAGGCCCCTGGGCCTGGGACTGCCGTTCGTCGACTACGCGAGGGGCGACGGCGCCGGCATCGGCCCGGGCCAGGACGCGGAGTGGAGTCCGGTCGTGATCGACGACGACACGCCCTGGGTTCAGGCATACCGTGGACTGTGGGGGCTCGACACGCGGGATCGGTTCGGCGGCGAGCGCGCCCCCGCCGGGCCCCGGTACGAGCGCAGCGGCGCCGTGCGGACGTCGTGGCAGAACCCGCTCGGCTGGGCCGGCCTGCTGAAGATTCCGCCGACCGACGACGACGTCAGCGAGCTGCTGGCCGATCGGATCGCCGCGCTGGACCGGGAGATCGCGCAACTGGACGCGAACATCGCGGTCGAGCGCGTCGACCTGCGGGGGTTGCGGGCACAGGCTCGCTCACTCGGCAGATATGAACCGGCCCGCGCGTTGACCAAGCAACGGCAGGCCGAGGTGCTCGAGCGCGAGGCGGCGCTCAACCAGACCATCGCGCAGCGAACCCGGCTCGCCGAGGAACGCCGGGCTCACGTAGCGTCACTGAGCGAGGGGCTGACGCCCGAGCTGCCGCAGGCGCACGTCATCCGGCCGCATCGGCCCTACCCCGAGGAGGGAGCCCGCAACCGTTTCCTGAAGGTGTGGGCGGGGCTGAGCACGCCGCTGTTGCTGAGCGCCGTGGTCGTCGCGCTCGTCTCGTCCCCGTTCGGCGTGATCATCGATGTCGGGGTCCTGACGCTGTTGTTCATCGGCGTCGAGGCGATCGCCCAGAGACGGTTTCTGTCGTTCCTGGCGAGCACGCTGTTGCTGGTCGCGGTGGTCGCGACCGGCGCGGGACTGGTCTGGCTGTTCCTCAACTACTGGCGGATCGCGCTGGCGGTCGTGATCGGGGTGGCGGCGCTCGCCCTGCTGGTCGCGAATCTGAGAGTGGCCCGCCGCGGCTGACGCCGGCCCCCAGGCCGGCGCCGCGCATCTTGCGAATCAGGCCGCGCCGGCGGGCACGTGCTCGGGGTTGGCGAGATTCCTGTTCTCGGCGACAAACTTGCTGGCGATGAACGCTGCGCCCTGTGGGTCCTCGATCACCGTCAGCCGAGCCCAGGGGACGTCGACCGGCGCGACCAGCACCCGGCCTCCCAGGTCGGCTGCTTTGTCAGCCGCTGCATCGGCGTCGTCGACAGCAAACGTGACGTCCCAGTGTGCCGAGCGTTCCGGTTCATCCTTGGGAATACGGACGATGTTCGCGACGACGTCCGCGAACTCAGCGGGCGCGCCGAATGCGACGGTCTGCTCGCGCAGGCCCGGCCGCTCGCGCTCGAGGTGGTCGCCGTAGGCCGACAGGGTCCAGAACTCTCCCCCACCGCCGAGCGACAGGATCCCCCACCCGAACACATCCCCGTAGAAGCGCTCGGCCGCGTCGACGTCGTGGGTGTGCAGGCCGTTGAAGTTCACCGCCCCGTGCTCGTTGATGATTCGAGCGCCCCTGTGCCTCCCGGCCTGCCAGATCGAGAACACGGCGCCCTCGGGGTCGGCGCACACCGCCATCCGCCCGGCGTCCATCACGTCGAACGGCGCGGTCACGATCGTCCCGCCCGCGTCGACGACCTTCGTCGCCGTCTCGTCCGCGCTGTCCACCCAGATGTAGGTGTTCCACACCGCGTGTGGCGGTACCCCCTCGGGCGGCGAGCTGGCCGCGGCGACGTCGCCGCCTCGGATCCTCGCCGTCAGGTACCTCCCCGGCGCCTCCGGCGGCATCACGTCCTCGAACTCCCAACCGAACAGGCCCTCGTAGAAGCGAGCCGCAGCATCCGGGTCGGGCTGGCTCGTGTCGACCCAGCACGGCACGCCAGCGATGTATCCGTCACGTTCGGGCATTCTGCTCGTCCTTCCTAGCCGCTTGGTGGTCCACCGGAGGCTAACGGGCAACTAGGTCAGGAGCGGTCCGCAATCTCCGCGAACCCCCGGCCCGGCGGCTCACGCCGCCGGCGCGATGCGGCGGCGCCGCAGCTGTGCCGCCCGCAGCTGCAGAAGCTCGACGATTTCCGCCGTAGCGATGAACGGGTTGGCGATCACAGCGCCGTCGTCGAGCGACACCGCCGCCACCACCGAGCCTCGCAGTTCGGCGATCAGCACCGCCCCGACCAAGCGCCGGGCGCTGTCGAGCGCGGCCAGCTGGCCGAGCAGAGCTGCGTCGGCAGCGACCGCCGGGCGGATCACGACCCCCGCCCAGTACGGATCGAGTTGCGAGCTCGGCCTCGGCTCGCCGCTGCGGACCGCGACCAGGTGGCCGCGCCGCGTTGGATCGCTGTCCCGCAGGAACCGGGGGGTTGTCAGCTCTTTGGTGCTCATTGCGGACTCCATTTCCAGAGGGGGTACCGACACTGATCTTCAGCTAAGACCCGCACCCCCGCATCGGGAGAATGGAGGCAACCCGCACAGCGGTTGCCTTAGCTCCCCTCAGGCGACCGCGCGCCGGAACACCCGCGTCGCCCAGGCGAGCACCAGCGCGCAGAGCGGCACCAGCACCGCGAATGCCTGCCACACCTCGTGTCCCGAGAACTGGCCGGCCGCCAGCACCCGCGAGGCGGCCACGAGGTAGTAGAGCGGGTTGAAGTGGGCGATGATCCGCATCCACAGCGGCCCGATCGAGATCGGCAGCAGCACACCTGCGAGCAGCAGCACCGGAAGGTTGATGCCGTTGATGATCGCCGCGAAGCCGCTGATCTCCTTCGTGAGCAGCGCCGTCGCAACCGAGAACGCGGACATCATCACCATCAGCAGCCCGATCAGAACGGCGAGCACGGCGAGTCCGAGCCAGTTGACGTGAAAGCCGAACGCGGCGCCCGCCGCGACCAGAACCGCGTCGAACACGAACATCATCGTCATGCTCGCGAGGATCGGGCCGAGCAGGATCGCGAAGCGGCTCGCCGGCGTCACCCGGAAGCGCTCGATCACGCCCGCGCGCAGCTCGAAGATGGTCGAGAAGCCGAGGCCGGACCCGCTCGCGAACGCGAGCAGCGCCAGGATTCCGGGGAGGAATCCGTCGAGCACGTTGCTCCCGGGAAGACCGGTCGACTCGCCGAGATGCTTGAGCAGCGGCGTGAACAGGGCCAGGTACAGCAGCGGCGTCGAGATCCCGACGACGAGCCAGACGGGGTTGCGCAACTGCTGCACGAAGTAGCGCTGATACAGCAGCGCGATGTCGCGCGCGACCCTCATTCGTGGGCCTCCTTAGGGCCCGTGACGAAATTATCTGAGGTTTTGACGGCGTCTGGACGCACCTGGGTTCGCCCGTCTCGCGGCAGGTACCACCAGTACCTGCCTTGCGAGACGGTCTTCCCAGGCACGCCCAGCCACTCGTCAAATCCCACAACTAATTCCCTCACGGGCCCTCGCTGTCGGCAGCCGGCCCGGCATCCCGCAGCGAGCGGCCGGTCTGGCGCAGGAACACGTCGTCCAGCGTCGGCTCGGCCACGGTCAGCGACTGAATCCCAATTCCCTCGGCGTCCAGCAGTCGCAGGATCTCGATCATCGCGCTGGCGCCCTCCTCGACGTACAGGCGCAGCGTGGTCGCGTCGGCGCTCAGCTCCCGCACGTACGGCTGATCGCGCAGACGCTGCTCGGCGCGCTGCGCCGCGTGGTCCTGGTCGCGCACGCTCAGCAGCACCGTGTCGCCGGCGATCTCGCGCTTGAGCTCACGCGGCGCGCCCTCGGCCACGACCTCGCCGTGGTCCATGATCATCAGCCGGTCGCACAGCTCGTCGGCCTCCTCGAGGTAGTGGGTCGTCAGGAACACCGTCGTGCCCCGCTCGCGGAGCGCGGCGATGTGATTCCACAGGTTCGCGCGGTTCTGGGGATCGAGACCGGTGCTCGGCTCGTCGAGGAACAGCACCTCGGGCGCGTGCACGATCCCGAGCGCGACATCGAGCCGGCGGCGCTGGCCGCCCGAATACGTGATCACCCTGCGGTCGGCGAAACCGGCCAGCTCGAGCAACTCGATCAGCTGCTCCGCCCGGCTGCGAACCGCCGCAGCGTCGTCGCCGTACAGGCGGCCCTGGAGGACGAGGTTCTCGCGTCCGGTCGCGAGCTCGTCGGAGCCGCCGAGCTGGCTCACGTAGCCGATCCGCTTGCGCACCTCCTGCGGCGAGCGCTCGACGTCGTAGCCGGCGACCGTCGCGGTGCCCGAGTCGATCGGCAGCAGAGTCGTCAGCATCCGCAGCGTCGTCGTCTTGCCGGCGCCGTTGGGGCCGAGAAAGCCGAAGATCTCGCCGCGACCGACCTCGATGCTTACCCCGCGGACCGCTTCGACCGGTGGCCTGCGCGGCGTCTTGAAGCTCTTGCGCAGCTCGTGCGTGGTGATCACGGCGTCTTCCACGCCATATAGTCAAACTGGAATATTCATTTTTGTCAAGTCGAAGTAGAATCCGGTCGGATGTCATCGACAAGGCTGCTGGTGCTTGGCGCGGTCCGGATCTTCCAGCCGGTGCACGGCTACTTCGTCCGCCGCGAACTGCTGAGCTGGCACGCCGAGCAATGGGCTCACCTCAACCCCGGGTCCGTCTACAACGCGCTGCGCACGCTCGCGCGAGAGGGGTTCATCGAGGAGGCCGGGACGGAGGCTGAGGGCCGCCGTCCGGCCCGCACCAGCTACCGGCTCACGGCTGACGGCGAGACCGAATTCAACTCGCTGCTGCGCCAGGCGGCGTGGAACATATCTCCGTTCTCGCCCGACGAGCTGATGGCGTTCTGGAGCTTCTCATGGGCGCTCAGGCGCGAGGAGGTGATCGCCGCCTTCGAGCACCGGCTCGAGGCGATCGCCGCGTCGGCCCGCCTGACCGAATACTCGACCGCCGATATCGCCCGAGGAAACGGGACGCCGGCGCACGTCGCCGAGCATTGGCGGATGACGCAGGCGCGGCTCGACGGCGAGGCGCGCTGGCTGACCGCGACCGTCGAGCGGCTGCGGGCCGGCGAGTACTGGTTCAGCGGCGAGCCGGATTCTCCGTTCGCGGCGGCGCCCGGCTCGACGGCCGATTCCACAGCCGCGCCAACTCGCCGCTGATCGATCGTCGCGGCTATCGTTCGCGCCGATGGCAGGGGCGTCGGATTCGGAGGCACGCGAGTTCGCGGAGGCGTTCCGGGCCTTCCTGAGCTGGGTGCATTCCGACCGGGCCGGCGACACCCGCAACGAGGCGACGAAGCTCCTGACCGACTTCCTCGGGGACGGCGCCTCGGCGCGATCGGTCGTCAACCGTGGCCTGCCCCCGTTCGAGCACGTCAACCTCCAGACAGCGCTCGACGCCTGGATGCAGGAGTCTGGACGCGACGTCGCCGTGCACGGCGTCTCGATCCCGCCCCGCTTCGGCGGGATCTCGCTGCAGCAGCTGCTGACCGGCGACGGGCTGCCACCGACACGGCTGGCTCCGCCGGAGCTGGTCGACCTTCCCAACGGGCCGGGGTCGACGCTCGCGTGCCTGCGGCTCGCGCTGCTGCTCGTCGACGACGAGCACGGCCGCTACGCGATGATGGTCAGCGGACCGAGCGAGCACGAGCGAACGCTCAACATCGGGATCGCCGGGCTGTCGGTCGAGGCCGCTCAGGGCGTCCAGGCCCGGCTCGCCGAGCTCCGGCTCAGCCGCAACGTATACCGCGGGCACGTGCTCGACGTCAGCGCGACTCCGGGCGGGGTCTCGCTCGAGTTCGGCGCCCCGCCCGACACCGCCCGCGGCGACGTCGTGCTGCCCGAGGAGGTCCTCGGGCGCGTCGAACGGCACGCGCTCGGCGTCGCCGCTCACCGTGACGGGCTGCTCGGCGCCGGCCAGCATCTCAAGCGCGGCCTGCTGCTGTACGGACCGCCGGGAACCGGCAAGACCCACACGACCCGGTACCTGATCGGCCAGATGGCCGGCTACACCCGGTTCCTGATGACCGGGCGGGCGCTGCACGCGATCGGCTCGATCGCCGAGCTGGCGCGCGACCTGCAGCCGGCGGTGATCGTGCTCGAGGATGTCGACCTCGTTGCCGAGGAGCGTGGCATCCGCCCCGGCTCGAGCCCGGTGCTGTTCGACCTGCTCGACGCGATGGACGGAGCGGCCGCCGACGCCGACCTGCTGTTCGTGCTCACGACCAACCGCGCCGACCTGCTCGAGCCGGCGCTGGCGGCACGACCGGGTCGCGTCGACGTCGCCGTCGAGATCGATCTTCCCGACGCCGACGCGCGCCGCCGGCTGCTGGCGCTGTACGGGCGCGCCGTACCGCTGCGGCTCACCGAGGAGGACAGGGCGACGATCATCGAGCGAACCGACGGCGTCACCGCGTCGTTCATCAAGGAGCTCCTGCGCCGCGCGTTGCTCGAGTCGCTGCACGACCCGGACGATGGCGGGGTCGTGACCGCCGCGCACGCGACCCGCGCCCTCGACGACCTGCTCGACTCCGGCCAGCGGCTGACCCGGAGCCTGCTCGGCGTCGGCAACGACCCGGCGACGCTGCCGCCCGGCGGCGGACTCGGCTCGCTGCCTCCAGCGCATCGCGCGGCGGTCACCAGCAGTGGTCACTGGTTCTCGGTCGGACGATGAGCCGCTCAGCGCCGCTCGAGCACGTCGAACGACCACAGCTCGCTGGCCGACCCCACGGGTCCATCCTGCCGGTGCTGCGCGTGCCCCGCGCCGAAGTCGGCGCTCGACACCCACGCCTGGAAGTCATCCTCGGAGCGCCACCGGGTCAGCACCAGGCAGACCTCGCGATCGTCGTTGGGTCGCAACAGCTCGAAGCCCTCGAAGCCGCCGGCCTGGTCGACGCGCCCGGCTCGGTTGGCGAATCGCCGCGCGAATTCGTCGAAACGCTCCCGCGGGACGGTGATCGCGTTGATCTTGACGACGGTCACTGGCGGCCAGGTTACCTCCGATGAGAGCCAATGGCGCGCCGCTCCGCGGCCGGACGATCCTGATGTCCGGCGGCAGCCGCGGGATCGGGCTCGCGATCGCCCGCCGCGCGGCCCAGGACGGGGCCAACGTGGCGCTGCTCGCCAAGACCGGCGAGCCACACCCGAAGCTGGAGGGCACCGTGCACACGGCGGCGGCCGAGATCGAGGCGGCCGGCGGCCAGGCGCTCCCGATCGTCGGCGACGTCCGCGACGAGCGGTCGATCCTCGACGCCGTCAATCGCGCCGCCGAGCGCTTCGGCGGGATCGACATCGTCGTCAACAACGCCTCGGCAATCGATCTCTCGAACTCGACCGAGCTCGCGACCAAGCGGTTCGACCTGATGCAGCAGATCGAGGTACGGGGAACGTTCCTGCTGACCCGGACCGCGATCCCCCACCTCCGCGCCTCCGACCACGCCCACATCCTGACCCTATCCCCGCCGCTGAACCTGAGCCGCCGGTGGCTCGGCGCCAGCGTCGGCTACATGCTCGCCAAATACGGGATGACGCTCGCCGCCCTCGGCTTCGCGGCGGAGTTCGAGGCCGACGGGATCGCGTCGAACACGCTGTGGCCGCGGACGATCATCGCGACCGCCGCGGTCCAGAACCTGCTCGGCGGCGACGCCGCGATGGCGAAGTCGCG